>ERZ1034713.88-NODE-88-length-57082-cov-82.734845_pt1 | contig 57082 bp, 39 predicted proteins | sample MGYA00520692_ERZ1034713 | MGnify/ENA primary metagenome ERZ1034713 (study PRJEB33766, sample SAMN09781717) | gut metagenome | biome: gut microbiome | host: Homo sapiens | place: Madagascar | study: EMG produced TPA metagenomics assembly of the PRJNA485056 data set... | reverse complement strand
TCAGTTCCATGCAGTCCCTGAGAATACTGCATTTCTTCAAAAACTTGCTGCAAATTTAATAAAATAAGGTGGAAACACCAAGCATTTCCACCTTTTTTTCTTGAATTCAACAAGATTATTCCCGGATTTAACAAAAGATATAGTAAGAGAATAACATACTATACATATCCCTAACCTAAAGCTAGTCCTGATATTTAATCAGGAAGTAATCAAAGACAGAACATTCCTTCCATTTCAATCTTTCGCAAGTTTCATCAAAAAGAAGAAAAAAATACTAGAAAACCTTGTAGGAATCAAACAATTATCGTATCTTTGCCGAATTATCCAAAAGTTGGGTACTAGAGTAAGGACATTTAAATAATGAAAGGTATGGAGCAGAGAAATTCTTCCATCGAAATCTATCGTTCCCCAGAGGGCAACATAGAGCTGAATGTAAAATTAGAAAATGATACCGTTTGGCTTACACAAAGCCAAATGGCAGAGTTGTTTGGCCGTGACAGAACTGTGATTTCACGACATGTCAATAACTGTTTCAAAGAAGGTGAACTCGACAAATCCTTGGTATGTGCAAAATTTGCACATACCAAGAAATATGGTCGCCACGACGGCTTTGAACAGGTTGTCGAAACGGAATATTATAACCTGGACGTCATTATCTCCGTAGGCTATCGTGTAAAGTCAATCAATGGTACCAGATTCCGTCAATGGGCTAATTCTATCTTGAAGCAATACATTATCAAGGGTTATGCCATCAACCAGAAACGCCTAGACAATTACAACGAACTGAAAGAAGTGGTTCGTTTGATGTCACGTGCGATTACATTGCAAGATCAAGTATCCGAGGGAGAATATAACGGACTGTTCAATGTCATCAGCGACTATGTTTATGCCCTGGATACTCTCGACAAATATGATTATCAGACATTACTCATAGACAAGACGACTCAAGCCGAACCGTTCCATGCCACCTACGAAAATGCAATGGAAGCCATCAATGCTTTGAAAGAAAAGTTTGGAGGCAGTAAATGGTTTGCCAATGAGAAGGATGATTCATTCAAGAGCAGCGTAGGTCAGATTTACCAAACCTTCGGTGGTGAAGAACTCTACGCTTCGGTAGAAGAAAAAGCAGCCATGCTGCTCTACCTTGTCGTAAAGAACCATTCATTCAGCGATGGCAACAAGAGAATTGCGGCCATGCTTTTTCTTTGGTTTATGGAGAAGAATGGCATTCTGTATGCAGAAAATGGACATAAGAGAATTGCCGACAACACACTCGTTGCCCTGACACTGATGATTGCAGAAAGCAGAACTGAGGAAAAAGATGTAATGGTAAAAGTAGTCGTCAACTTGATTAACAAAGACAATCAATAAGAATTGCTATTTTAAAACCGCACAACAGCTGTTGTGCGGTTTTAAAATATATATTGCGATAACTTACTTCGCTGTATCCTTTGAGCTTCGCTTATCACGGCGATAACTGCGATAATCATCCAGCGGAATCTCAATATCAGGTTCCACCAGCTCACCCTCACGTGGCAAGGCGAACTTCTGATACTTGATGTTCAAGCCACGCTCTATCCACATACTCTCATAATAGGTCTGGATAGAGAGAATCTTACGGGTTTCTTCATCGATACCCTCCTGATGATAGAGGTCCTCGGTGCGGAAGAGCACAGGCAGATGGTTGGCATCCACCATATAAGTGGTATAGGTGAAGAGGAAGTTGGAGTCCGTCTTCAGATGGATGATACCGCCATCCACGAGGAAGTGGCGATAACGGTTCATGAAGTATGTAGATGTAAGACGCTTGCGAGGGTTCTTCATCTGCGGGTCAGAGAAGGTGAGCCAGATTTCCTGCACCTCATCCTCTGCAAAGAAGCGGTCGATAATCTCGATGTTGGTACGGAGGAAAGCCACGTTCTTCTGTCCTTCCTCTATCGCCTTCTTGGCACCGGTCCACATTCGTGCGCCCTTGATATCCACACCGATGAAGTTCATCTCAGGATAGAGCTTGGCAAGTTCCACGGTATATTCACCCTTGCCGCATCCCAACTCCAGCACGATAGGATTATCATTGTGGAAATACATCTCGCGCCACTTGCCCTTCATATCGAAAGGCACGTCATCTACAACACTATATGGATACTGGAACACGTTCTCGAAACGCTCCATATCCGCAAACTTAGCTAATTTTCCTTTGCTCATTGATTCTTTTTTTCTTCGTTTGGGTACAAAGGTACAAAAATTATAAATACTCTTATTACAATTACATTTATAATTTTTGATATTTAACCAAATCTACCGGAAATTCTTTTCAGAAACGGCAGAACTGTTGCTTCCATCATCAAAAATGAAAGAATATAGACATCAGTATTGTTCTACCTCGCAACTGATACTCCTTGCTCGTACGGGTCAACCCAGAATAAACAGTATAGCCGTAGGTGCGCTGATTGAAAAGATTAAGCGCAGTCAAACTCAACTCCATACCATTCCTGAAACCAAAACTGGTGGATGCATCGGCAAGAGTAAGATTCTTGTGCTGATGATCAGCTATCTGATTGCGATAATGCTCTCCATGCAACTTGATGAACCATAACTTCAATGGCTGGAAGTTGAAAGTGAGATTCTGGGCAAGATTGGTAGAGGAAGAATCGAAACCCAAATTTTTCAATACCATCTTATCCTTATCCCAATTCAGCTCATAGGTGAAATTGAACCAATCCACAGGACGACCACTCCATTTTGCCGACAACATATAGTTATCAGATGAATAGGCTGAAGGAGAATCGTTCTGACGCAGGAAGCCATCAAACCTCAGATAATCAAAACCTACGCTAACGAGTCCATGCATGAATCCCAATCCCTTACTTACCTTTCCACCAGCCATCAGGTTTTCAGAACTGCTACTGTTGGAGAAATAGGAGTTGATGATATAATCACCCACAAAATCACGAGCCACCGTAAGATGACTGTCAGACCAGCTCTTGCGGATGTAGGCATTGGCAAAGATGGTAGCAAGAGGACGCTTATAGTTGATGTTGAAGGAAACATGCTTGCTCTTGTCGGCGGTATAATCCACGAAACCCGTATAAAGATTACGGTAATCACGCATCAGCAGTCCCTGATAGAAATTCTGTTCATCCACTTCCCGCTGAGCGATTCCACCGGAAAGCGTAGCCTGCAAACGGGCTGTAAGGAAATAGCTCACGCTGAGTTGAGGAGCAACCTGTGTCTTGCAGGTATTCTCTTTCGCTCCCATCAACTTATCATTATAATAATAAGGTGTAAAGGTGATGGGCATCTGGAAACGGATATGCCAGCCACCCTGGTTATACTCTGCCTCCGGCGATGCATAGGCACGGAAGAAGTTCATGCCCAACTGATTGCGCATATTGCCCAGGGAGTCGGGTACTCCCTCCAGATGACTCTTCATCGTTCTGCTCAATACCTGCAAGCCAACCTTCATCATCACGGTAAAAGGCTTGAGGAAAAAGCCGAGCGAAGTATTGGTATGACTGAAGAATGCTGCCGAACGAACACTTTGATAAGCCGTTTGCTGCGAATTATCAACAGACAGAGAGTGCGGATTCACCATATAAGTATTATATGTGTTAAAGGTATAGGTTCGCTTACCACTCCGATGCAACAGTTCCAGCTTGTCTGATACTTTATATTTCGGCATCTTGACCTGCTGATGATTAGGATAAGAGCCGTCAATATCCATCATGATATCATTCCAAGCCAGGTCGGTGGAAAGCTGATTGGCTACATACGCCTTTTCGCCATTCGATGTCAGCGTAAAGTCGGCAACCAATCTGTTCTGCTTCTGCTTTGCCTGTTCATCCTCTACATCATAAATGGTTGAATCATTCAGGAAATACTGGGTATTACTGAATGAGGAAGAAAGAAGACGGTCATGGGTATAGACTATTTGAGAAGACAAATCCGTATTTTTGCCTAACACCCAGAGATTATTGGTGGTGAAAACATGGGTCTGGTTCTTACGTACACGGCTGTCTGAAATATCCGTCAGCTGGTCGGGCGTAACATTCACGTAATCTTTCAAATGATAAGAATTTCCCATCACTCCAGTACCATTATCCGAAAAGAGGAGATTGCCTTCACCGGTTACATCCGTACCTATATTATTACTCTTGAAGGTATTGAGCGACTGGGCTTTCTTGGCAAAGCGCATCAACGAAATCTCGCCTTCCCAGACATTCAGCTTACCAAACTTCTCCCCTTTCTTCTGCTCCATACCGCCACCTGCCTTCAACGTTCCTACCAGACGGCTCTTGGCAGATTCCTTCAGTTTTATATTGATGGCAGGGTCTTGCGAGAACGACATATCTTCCAAAGCCTTGATAGGCTGATGGTTGGTCATCACCTCTACCGAACCGACATCCTTCTGATGGATATTGTTGGTAGCGATGGAATAGCGGCCGCCGAGCATATCATGTCCTTCGATATAAAACTTATTGATAGCCTTTCCGTTATATTTGATTTCTCCCTTGTCCGACACCTCCATTCCCGGCATCTTCTTCAAGACATCAGCCAGACTCTTGTCGTTGGCATCGGCAAAGCTTGCCACATTGTAGGAGATGGTATCGCCCCGCTGTCGGATACTTGGAGCCTTCACCACAACATCCTTCAGCTTTGTTGCCTGCTCCGTCAGGAGTACATCATACTGGATAGTATCCTTTGATAATGGGATAACTTTCGTAGCATATCCCATCATCGAGAAATGCAGCACGTTACGACCATCCGGAATAGCATTGAGCGACAGCAGGAAACTTCCATCTGCCTGCGTCTTGGTAAACTTCAGGATTCTATTGCCGGCAGCAGGTCGGATGGTAACCATCACTCCCTGCAACCCGTTGCCCGTATAGGCATCTTCCACCTTACCCGACAAGGTGACTTGCTGGGCATAGGTCAAAGTGCTCATACAGATAAACCACAGATATAAAAACAGTTGCTTCATAAATTATCTTCTTGAGAAACCAATCCGTTCTCTCTTTACGTTGAAACTTATTCTTTTTCTATCAGATCATATTTCAGAGCCTCATCCGAACCACCCAGAGATATTCCCGTTGAAGCCTCGTTGATACTGTTCCAATTTTTCAGATACTTATATTTTGATTGCAGGAAATCCTTTCTTGTCGTTTTCTGAAAGCGCTTGAATTCCTTGTCCTGTACCCCAAAAGTAATAGGTTTTGCACTAACCTGCTGCATTCCATTGATACAGAAATAGTATTGCTTTCCCCTATCATACACTTCCATAATCAAGCCAGGGAGTCCGCAGAACTTCCAGGGACCGTCACTTACAGGAACATCCAAAGCAAACCAGGCAGTCCATTGTCTTCCCCGGAAGCAGCAGGTAGCCTTTTGGCATTCATGACCGAGCACCATCTTCGTGCTGTCATTTTCCATATTCCATTCCTGCGCATTCAGGGAATCTCCATAAAGATAATATTGCCCCAACAGGAAATCTGTAATGGTCATTTCCCCTTGCGGATAATTCTTGTAGATGGTAGCAGTCATTCTGCGATGGGGTATGGCATTGCGCAATTGTCGCCCTTTCAATCCTTTCCCTATCGCTTCGGTCAAGAAGCTATCCCATAGTTTATCGCCATTAGGAGAAGCCATCAGAGAATCACACTGATAAGTATAATAGCTATAGCATTTTGAACACTCCGCTCCGATTTGCAGATAGAGCAAGTCTTCCTTGTGCTGTTGTTCTCCAGACAGCGTATCCGTAAGATATTCATATACATAGCTACACAGCATATTAGCCGTATCTATCTTCTTATTTTGGGCTAGTCCTAACAGACTAAAGACAGAAAACAGAAAAACAAAACACTTTCTCTTCATGATTTCTCAATACTATATATCTATTTATATTTTACAAACATTCTAATTGTTTATATTTCCACTTTTTAGACCCAACTTTTTCTATCTGGGGAATATCAATGCCCTGTAGTTGCGTTTGTGACTGGAAATCTCCAAAAAGAAATATATATTGTTCCTTTAAGAATTTTTCAAATGTAGTCTTCTCAAATTTGTTGTTTCCAACGTAAGTCTTGCTAAAGACAATCGGCTTCTTTGACACCTTTTCTATGCCAAGAAGTTTAAAGGCATGGCTATTATCTTCCGTAGTAGCCTCCAAGATCAGTCCCGGCAATCCACATAATTTCCAAGGTCCGTCAGTTATTGGAATATCCATAGCAAACCATGCAGTCCAACAATGACCACGATAATGGCAGACTGCCTTTTGGCATTCATGTCCCAAGATTAATTTAGAAGAATCTTGTATTACCCAATTCTGAGCATATAAAGTATCTTCATAAATATAATCTTGCATCAGTAAGCCATCTGTTACAGTCATCTTTCCTTGCGGATAGTTTTTGTACACATAGGCTTTCATCCTTTTATGAGGCCACTCGGTCTTACTACCTATCGCAGCATTTATTTGCTGGCGCAGTATTACATCTCTATCAGGAGAAGCAAAAATAGAATCTACCTGCATACTATAATAACTATAGCATTTGGACATATTTTTACCTATCTGCAGCACCAACCAATCCTTGGCTGTTTTTCCAGACAAAGTATCCTGTATATAAGTATAATCATATTGACATTTCAGATAAGCCTCATCTATTTTTTTCTGGGCATAACAACATCCTATCCCCATATAGACAAAGATTGTTAATGCCACCCAACTTTTCATTTTCTCCATAACTTTTCCTTGTTTAAAATAAAGATACTCTTTGATTCTATTCTCTTTCTATCAAGTCATAGTTACGTTTTTCGTCTGACAGACCTAAGGATATACCTGACGTAGCCTCGTCTATGCTATTTTGATTATGAAAATAATTATATTCAGACTTCAGAAAAGCTTTCCGGTCTATCCTTACCCGTTTTCTATTGAAAACATCATAAACGATAGGCGTGCCAGCATCCTTCTGCAATCCCTTGATGCAAAAATATTGCTGTCTCCCCTTGTCATACACTTCCATAATCAAACCAGGAAGTCCACAAAATTTCCAAGGGCCATCACTCATAGGAACATCCAAGGCAAACCATGCCGTCCAAGAGCGACCACGGAATCTGCAGGTTGCCTTCTGGCAGTTATAGCCTAATATGTTTTTAATGCTATCACCTTCTACGACCCAATTCTGTACACCCAGGCTATCACTATATTCATAATACTGAGACATCAGATCGTCCGTTACCTTCATCATATTCTGTGGATAATTCTTATAGACGCACGCCGTCATTCTGCGATGTGGAAAAGAATTAGTCAGATATCCTTCTCGCTTAAAGGCTTCTTTGAATAAAGCACGAAACTTTGCCTTGCCATCTTCTGTAGATTGCAAAGAATCCGACTGATACGTATAATAGCTGTAGCATTTTGAAACATTCTTTCCGATAGAAAGAAAGAGTAAATCTTCTCCTTTCTCATTATTCTTTATCGTATCTTTCGAATAACAATAATAGTATGAGCAGAGATATTGCCCACTGTCTATCACGTTATTCTTAGCTTGCAACAGAAGCGCACCAAAGAACAACATGGATATACTTATAAAAAATCTCTTAACAAACATATTAATATAACCTTTAAAAATTAAAGAAATACTCTTTTGACTGCAAAAGTACTAAATCATTTTCAAAATCCTTTATCTTGAAGTATAATTTATATTAATAATGTGAAGAAAAGACGGAAGAGTTCGCAAAAGGTTCAAACATCCGGTGCATAGAAAGCTACTTTCGAAAACACTCTTCACGAAGAATCGCCAGGAAGCTATTCCGTTGCTTCGCTGGCGATTCTGAGAGAGAGAGATTTATCTATGTAATATCGTGTTCTTATTCCGCCTGAATACCGAAGTACTCGTTGAGTTCGGCGATGGCAGCACCATCGGCATTAGGAAGATCCTTCACCAACTTGCCTTTCTCCAGCAGGAGGATGCGGGTGGAGATGTCGGCAATGAAGTTGAGGTTATGGCTGGAGATGATGACCGTAGTGCCCTGCTCCTTGCAGATGCGCTGAATCATGTGGGCAATAGTCATCTGAGAAGAAGGGTCGAGATAGTTGAATGGCTCATCCAGGAGAAGAACCTTCGGATTGATGATCATCGCTCCGATAATGCCAATCTTCTGTCGGTTGCCCTGAGAGAAATCACGGAGATACTTCTTGGTTCCCATGATTTCATCGTGCATAAAGCCCTCAAACTGCGCCAATCGCTCCTGCAGGGTTTCATCGTCGATGTTATAAACATCAGCAATGAAGTCGAAGTATTCCTCAGGGGTGAGGAAGTCGATGAGGAATCTGCCGTCGATGTAACTGCCGGTATATTCCTTCCAGGTTTCACTCTCGTTCACCTTCTGTCCATTGCTTTCCACGAAACCATCATCCGCCTGAATCAGGTCGAGAATCAGACGGAGCAAGGTGGTCTTGCCCGCACCATTATTACCTACGAGTCCTATCAACTCGCCCTTTGCAACACCCAGATTATCAATATCGAGTACGGTATTGCCATTATATATCTTTTTGAGATTCTGAATCTTAATCATTTTACTTTGAACTTTGAATTTTGAACATTGAACTTTATGATTACTCTCCTAGCTTTCCATGAACTTCTCCATGCGCTTATACTTGTTCTTCTCGAAGATGGCAGCAATCTTGGCGATGAACCATTTATGGATGGCGATGCTGAATACTGCCAGCGCTACACAGGTAATAAACCATGCCGTCTCGCCAAAAAAATGATAGATGGCAGCGACGCCAGCCAGCGGGAAGAGGAAGGCGATGGAATAAAGATTGATCTTCAGATTCGCTCCCTGCATGCTGAACATGGAAGTCTGGAATATCTCCAGACGGGAAGAGAAGAGTGCTGTAGGCAGATTAAAGAGATTGATGAATACTGCCAGACAGAAACCGCTGATGAGCACCTGGATTCCGATTCCTGCCTCCAGGAAAAGGAACGGAAGGGTGAGCAACAAGGCGACAGCACTCACTACCATATAATAATAGAAGCAATTCTGCAGCATCTGCTTCACCTTTACCGGCTTGGTCATCAAACCATGGAAGAAGTTTGCCTCAATACCAAAGGTCCATTGCGACAACACCACCGATGGCAGCAGGATGGCACCTGCCACATAGAGGGTAGTCATAGCCACCTTATCCCCCATTTCCTGTCCCGGCTCTAAAGGCATCAGGGCGAAGAGATAGGCATCGAAGAGGAAGATGGCGGTAATCATAGTCACCATCGTACGGACACGCTTTGCTCTCAACGTGCCGATATATTGCAGACTGAAGAGGTTGACATGGCTGAATCCACGGAACTTGGAAACCTTCTGCTTCTGCTCGTTATAAATCTTTTCGTGATAGAGATAGGCGGTAAGTCCGGTAAATACCGCTCCTGCAAGGAAGAAGAGACCTATCCATCCCATATATACCGGGAAGAAAGAAGCCACAAACATGTATCCTATCAGCACCACAAACATACCTATCCATCCCAATATCAAAGGCCATTTCAGAATCCACTCTGTAGCCTTGCGGTAACAGGTGATGTAGATGCCGTTGACAAAAGAGAACTCCAGGAACAGGAAGAAGCTGGCTACAGCCTCACTTGCCGGCAGGAGATAGATGAACACCGGAAGCGTAAGCACTGGAAGCACATAGTTCCAGAAGCTCACGAGATTGGTAGTGAGCAGGAACTTGTTCCAGATTTTCTCTGGCACAGGGCGCGACTTCACATAATCATCCATTGCCGTAATATCCCGCTTCATCACCATCTTCATGATGATGTCTGGAATCAGCATGCCGATTACGATGCCTGCACCCAACAATGCCGGCATATCTTCCCCCTTCAGTGCTCCTCCACTCTCGGTGAAGCCCTGGTAGAAGCCCACACCCACCATCACATACAGGAAGATGATGTAGCACGCCACGAAGGCATCTCTCTTGCGGAAGTTACGGTGCTGTTGCAGCCACCATAACCTTAACAGTAATTTCAACATAATTCATTCATTTCATTGGTTTATGGATGCAAAGGTAAATAAAAAACTAAGAAATCTATGACAAAACGAAAGAAATAACTTAAAAATAACATTAGATAAGAAACAATTTGCAAGAAGAACTGAGAAGTTATAAGAGAAAAAACAAAAAGCAGCATCTTCATCCCGAAGATGCTGCTCGTTTCTAACTAAAACTAACTCATGTATCAACTATTCTCCAAAACTATTAAAACCTAAAAAACAATTCTATTTTACCGGCAAGATGTTACCATCCTCATCATAGAAGAGAGGAGCCACCTTTACGCTGCGAAGCCAGGTTATATCATTAGATGGCACGCAGTCGTGATGGAACAGATACCACTGACCCTTATACTCACAGATGCTGTGATGGGTTGTCCAACCTACCACAGGCTCCAGGATAACACCCTTATAAGTAAATGGTCCATAAGGATTATCACCCACTGCATAGCAGAGATAATGAGTATCACCGGTAGAGTAGCTGAAGTAATACTTGCCCTTATACTTGTGCATCCAGCTAGCCTCGAAGAAGCGATGCGGATCATCGGCTGGCAATACCTTACCCTCCTCGTCAACAATGACAACAGGCTTTGGCATCTCAGCAAACTGCTGAACATCATCAGTCATCATGGCTACACGGGATGGCAACGGATTCTCCTTGCCTTCTGGAAGATGCTCATCCTTCAGTGCCTTGTTGTCCTTGTACCACTGAAGCTGACCGCCCCAGATACCACCGAAGTAGCAGTAAATCTTGCCATCATCATCCTTGAACACGCAAGGGTCGATGCTGTATGACTTGCGGATTGGATCGGCATTCGGAACGAAAGGACCTTCCGGCTTGTCAGCCACAGCCACACCGAGATGGAACACGCCATTATAATCCTTGGCTGAGAAGATAAGATAGTACTTGCCATCCTTCTCTACTACATCGTTGTCCCACATCTGCTTCTCAGCCCATGGCACATCCTTCACATCGAGAATCACACCATGATCGATTACCTCACCTTCCATCACATCGTCCATAGAGAGAACATGATAGTCTTTCATCTGGAAGTGACCGCCATCATCGTCGAAGCTTTCGCCGCTGTCCCAGTCATGGGATGGGTAAACATACAGACGACCGTTAAACACATTGGCAGATGGATCTGCCATATAATCCTTAGGGAACAAATATCTTGCTTTCATTCTTATCTTATATTTAAAGAGATTGATGATATTATCTTAAGAGATTCTATTTGAAGAGATCTTATTTAAAGAGATTGACGATTTCCTTCACCACTGGCTTCACCTCGTTGTTGCGGTCGATGAGCAGTGGATAGTTGGTTCTACCAGGGATAGGCCAGCCATTCAACCAAGAGTGACCATCGTTGACACCCCAGAAGGTAACACGACTGATGACATCCTTGTGACGCTCTACAATCTTGAAGAGATCGAGATAACGCTGGTTGAAGAGTTTCTGTGCCTTCTTGTTAAGTCCCTTCACGTATGGATTGTACTTCTTCTGAAGTTCAAACTTCTGACTGATTTCCGCCCCGCCGAATCCTTCCGGATTAGGAAGCATGTTCATATCCAACTCTGTCAGCATCACCTTGACACCTTCACCTGCAAAAGCCTCGATGCTCTTCTCATACTCAGCATAGTCAGGATAATCAAAACCATTGTGGCTCTGCATACCTACTGCATCGATGCGGAGACCCTTCGCCTTCAAATCGCGAACCAGTTTGCAGATAGCCTCTCGCTTAGCTGGCTTCGAAGTAGAATAATCATTATAGTAAAGCTCTACGTTAGGGTCAGCCTCATGCGCAAAGCGGAAAGCCAGTTCGATGAACTCCGGACCGATAATCTTATAATATAGAGACTTGCGGTAAGAGCCATCATCCTCGAAAGCTTCATTCACTACGTCCCATCCCTTTACTCTACCTTTATAATGAGTCACCACATTCATGATGTGATTATACATTCTGCCGATGAGCACTTCACGGCTTACCAGATTACCCTTATCATCGGTAAACATCCACTTAGGTGGCTGAGAGTGCCAAACCAGGCAATGACCTATCAAGGTCTTGCCGTTCTTCTCTGCCCAGTCAGCCAGCTTATCGCCATCGGTGAAATCAAAGCGATTCACCTCCGGATGATTTTCCTCGCCCTTCATACAGTTCTCGGCAACCACCTGGTTAAACTGTTTCTTCACTACTTCCTCACCTGCCGGGTCTTGTCCGTCTGTCAGAGAAGTATTAACGGCAGCACCCAGCAGGAAATACTTACCCATAGCCTCCTGGAATGTTGGGATTGTCGTATTATTATTGCCTTTCTGGGCAAATGCTGCCGAAGCAAGCATCAAGCCCAATGCAAAAGTCGATATTTTCTTCATATCTAATTTATATTTTTCTCATTTTTAAATGTTACTTTCCCTGTTTGTGCCGAGCCTCGATCTTCTTGTTGATATCATCGATAACCGCATCTGTCAACTCATACTTCGAGATAATGAAGATGGCGAGCAGCAACAAGGCAGCAGGAATGACACATACCAACCAGAGAATACCCTCCTGGGCCTCAGGAGTCTGCTCCACGGCCTTCGGATTGTAAGCCACGTAAGCAAGGATGGCTGGAGCCACCACACTACCCAAGGTCATACCCGCCTTGAAGAAGATGCCCGTCAAGGCATTCACGATACCTGCAATACGCTTGCCACTCTTATACTCTCCATAAGAGATAACCTCAGGAACAAGAGCCCACATATAACCCGTAGCTACAATAACACCCGTTGACTTAACAAACTGGGCGATATAGACGAGCATCATACTTGGCTGCTCCATCTTTGCTACCAGATAAAGGAATGCCATACCCACGATGGCGATGCCCAGGAACACATAGAACATGTTCTTCTTGCCGATTGCCTTCTTAATCATAGGCACCAGTGGCATGAAGATGAACGATGGTGCCGAACCCAAACCCATGAAGATAGAAAGCTGCTCGGAGGTTCCATGAAGGTTGCTGTTCATGAAGTAAGCTCCTGCCGCATTGCCGATAGACATCATGGCGAAGGCGGTGATGAAGAAGAAGGCTATGATACGCAAAGGACGGTTGTGGAAAAATTCCATCCAAAGGTCGCTTATCTTCACATTGGCACTCTCCTCGGCATTCATTACCACACGCTCCTTACACTGTGAGAAACAGAAAAGGAGCAACAACAAACCAATGACGGCATAGATGGTCATGGTGGTAAACCAAGCCACCGGATCCTTAGGCAAACCATCCGACTGCTGGTCGGTAAAGTATGCGATGAGCAACGGAAGGCCTGAGCCTACAGCCAAACCGCCACAGTTTGCCATAAACATACGAACTGACGTCAACACCGTGATTTCATCGGTATCACGAGTCAGCGATGAGTTCAAGGCTCCATAAGGTACATTGATAAATGTATAGAGCAATGTCATGGCAATGTATGTGATATAGGCATAGAGCAGGGATGGTGCAAAGCCATTCCAGAAGCAGAGGATGGCAAAGCCCGAAAGTGGGATTCCTACGAATACCAGATAAGAGCGATACTTACCCAACTTAGGATTGTGCTTATCTATAAAGGCACCTACAATAGGGTCCCAAATCACATTTGCAACATTTCCTACCGTAAACATCACGGAAACGTCAACTGCATCGAGTCCATAGATATCGGTATAGAAGAACAACAAGTACATACATGTTGTCTGGAAGATGAGGTTTTGTGCCAAGTCACCAGATCCGAATCCGATGCGCTGCAACCAACTCAATTTGTAGAATCCCTGGGATTCCTGTGAATTCTTTTCCATATCTTTATTCTTTTATTTCAATTTTTCTGCGGCAAACTTGCCCATAGCTTCATATCCCTTAGGGTTGAGATGCAACCAGTCGTCTGAATATTCAGCCTTCAGGCGCTGAGGGTCTTTCGGGTCACGGGTTAATTCATCGAAATCGATGACCTCATCAAAGGCACCGCTCTTTCTAATCCATTCATTCACGGTTTGGCGCATTGCCTCATGCCAGAAAGAATACCATCCGTTGCCCTTGGTTGGGGTAATCGTTCCGCCATATACCTTGATGCCTTTAGCCTTGGCTTTTGCTATCAGTACCTTGTAGCAGGCAATCAGGGTATCTGTTACATGTTCATAATTTCCTCCGCAGCAACCGATATCGTTGGTTCCTTCGAAGATTATGAGCTTATCCACACCTGTCTGTCCCAGGATGTCACGGTCGAAACGCTTCATAGCTGGTTCGCTCAATCCGCCTTGCACCACGCAGTTGCCACCGATACCGAGATTCAACACACCGTATGGCTTCTCTGCATTCAGGGCATCCGAAAGGAAATCGGTCCATCGGTTCTGATGGTTGGTGGTACTTCCACGGCCATCGGTAATAGAGTTTCCGAGGATAGCCACCACAGGGGTAGCCTTATCGGTCTTCACATCAATGGCTGAAAGATTATACCAGTGGTCCACCTTCTCGCCATCATCAAAACTCTTATCCATCGGTTTAGGAGTGCGATGCAAACCGTTTACTATATAAGATGTGGTACGTGAACCACGATGGGATGTTGCATTCACAGGAGTCTGCGTGCCATAGTCGATGGTAATCGTGAGGCGCTGTCCACTCTTCAAGGCATATTTCAAATCATCTGAGAAGATAGCCTTGCCAGGAGCAATGGTTACATTCTTCTTGCCATTAAACTTGAGATACTTCACGGTCTTACCATTCACAAACCAGTTGCTGTCCTTATCGGTATCTGCAATATACACCGATTTGATTTCCACCGGTTCCTTGCTCTGCTCGTTGCTGAGCTTCACTCTGAGTTCCTCTCCGCCAAAGGATACATGAACCACCTGTCGGCAAGAGCGGTTGCTCAAGCTTTTCTTAGGCATATCTCCTTTGCCAGTCCATTCCACTGCAGTAGCCCAAGAGCCTTTCCATACCTTCTGGGCAAAAGCTACAGAACTTGACGCTGCCAACACGAGTGCCAAAGATAAGATTTTTATTGCTTGTTTATTCATTGTTATTATGATGCTTTTAATGTTTCTATTGTTGTTGACGATGCAAATTTACTAATAAGTTATGAAATAACAGGTATTTTATAGTTACCATTACTTTTCTATTTGTTTCATACCCACAAAAATGGCACAAAAAGATAAAGAAACAAAAAGAAACGAAACATATTGTTACATTAGAATTTGTTTCTTCCATTGTTTTTTGTTACTTTTGCAGCCATAATAACCTATTTAAATAAGAAACGGACAAAAAATATGAAGCATATCAGACATTGCCTCACGGCACTCTTCGCTATCGCCCTATCGCTTATGGTATGGGCCGACAGTGGTGAACTCTTCACTTCGGGCAAGCTATCCAGTTCGCTTATCAACTGTATTGTGCAAGACAAGTATGGCTATATCTGGGTGGGCACGGAATACGGACTCAGCAAGTTCGACGGCTACCGCTTTACCAACTATCTGCACAACGAAGAAGACACAACCTCCATCACCGACAATATTATCTCCGACCTTCTGGTAGATAAGAAAGGTAACCTCTGGATTGGTTGCGCCAAGGGATTGATGCGCTATAATTATGAGACGAACAATTTCTCCCGTCTCCAGTTTCCTGATGGCAGAAAGCCACGCATCTATTCGATGGTAGAAAGCCATCGCGGCGATATCCTGCTGGGCACTGCAGGTTACGGTCTCTACTCCGTGAAGAACAACGGCATAGAGAAAACGGCAAACAACAGATTCACCATCAGATGGGAAAGAGCATACGCCGAGCGCGACTCGGATGTATTCTTCACCCATATCTACGAAGACAAGCACCACTATCTCTGGCAGAGCAGTCACCTGTCAACCTTCACCCGATTCATCAAGAAGCAAGGCAAGGTGCAGCGCAAAGACTTCAAATCGCCATACGGAGCCCCTGTGGCATTCATCCAGCATCGCCCGCAAGCCATGCTCATCGTCTGCATGTATGGCATCATCTACTATGACTATCGAACGGGGCGTATAGCCGATGCCGGTTACGACCTGGGTACTTTCAAGAATCATGTAACCATCAACAATGCCACCTTCGACCACGAGGGCAACCTCTATATCAGCACCTCTGAACATGGAGCCCTGATCATCAAGAAGGGAAGCAACAAGGTGGAACAGCTGGAAAACAGCAACAGCAATTTCAATCTTTCCACCGCCTTCGTCAACGATATCATCGAAGACAAGGACAACAACCTCTGGATAGGCTGTTACAAGAAAGGTCTCTATCTGCTCAACCAGCGCCAGCAAGCCTTCAGCAGCTGGAGTTTCTCGGCACAGAACTACATCATCGGCAGCAGCGTTTCTTCCATCGCCCCTGGCGAGAATGGCGAAACATGGTGTACGGTGCAAAACAGTGGCGTATTCTGTTTTGATGCTTCAGGAAAGATTATCGCCCACCCTACCTCGCCAGCAGGCACCTGCATCATCTACAAAGACCGCCGGGGTGCATACTGGATCAGCAACGGAAGTGCGCTCTACAGCTACAATCCGCATACGGGAGCCTATCAGGAAAAGCTCACCTTTACCAGCGCAGGTATCTACTGCATGACAAATGACAACCAGGGCAATCTCTATATCTCTGTATATAGCAAGGGCCTATATATATATAATGTGGAAAGCGGAAAGGTTACCGTGCTCAATATGCGACAGAGAGGAAACAAGGGATTCCTCTGCAACGACTGGGTGCGCAGCATGGCATTCGACCATACCGGTCATCTGTGGATAGGTACTTCAAATGGCGTTTCCTGCCTCAACACGAAGACACTCAGCTTCAAGGACTTCGGATGGAATAACATTCTGAAAGACAGACAGGCAAATGGCATCTGCGAAGGAAAGAACGGCAATATGATTATCGGAACGGAAGAAGGACTCTATCTTTTCGACCGAAAGAACAACAAGACCCTTGCTCTCCCTCACGCCGAAGTTCTGAAGGGAAAGCAGGTGTGCAGCATCATCAAAGACCATCAGGGCGACTTGTGGATAAGCACCACCATGGGCATCTGGCAGTATGACCAGAAGAACAGACAGTTTATCGGGCACATCAATGGCAACGGACTCACCACCCGTGAATACGTGCTGGGTTCCTCCATGCATACCGCCAGCGACCTCATCGCCTTCGGAACAAGTGACGGCATCACCTCCTTCTACCCGGAAAGAGTGAGAGCCAAGAAGATGGAACTGGGAGATGTACACCTCACCAACTTTATCATCGACGGCAAGCCAATCAACGGTCTGACGGATGAGTTCACTATACCATACGAGGAGAATTCGTTCACGCTGGAGTTCTCGCTGCTCAACTACAGGAACACCGACAACATCAGCTTCCAATATCGTATCAACGAGGGAAAATGGAACAGCACCAACGAAGGCTCCAACGCAGTATCATTCAACAAGTTGAAACCGGGCAGCTACACCCTGGAGGTAAGAGCCATGAGCAATGGCAACTTCTCTAAGAAGTCAACCATCATCCACATCAAGGTGTGCGACCCTTGGTATGCTTCCACCTGGGCATTTCTCCTCTATTTCCTGACAGCAGCAGGCATCATCCTGTATATCATCTACCGATATGAGCGCCATCGCAAGGAAGACCTGGAGGAAACCAAGATGCAGTTCCTCATCAATGCCACCCACGACATCCGTTCACCGTTGACACTGATTATGGGATCTCTCAACAAGCTGAAGACAAGAATCACGGATGCCGAAAGCAAACAGGATATCGATACCATCGACCGCAACGCCCAGCGCCTGCTGCTTCTGGTAAACCAGATACTCGACGAGCGAAAGATAGACAAAAACCAGATGCATCTGCACTGTCAGAAAACCCTGCTCAGGGAATTCCTGAACGGCATCATATCGCTCTACCGTTTCAATGCAGAAGAGCGCAACATCGCACTCTCGCTCCAGGAAGATGCGAGCCTCAACGATGCCAATGGCAAGTTGCCTGTATGGATAGACCGCATCAACTTCGACAAGGTGATTTCCAACCTGCTCTCCAACGCCATGAAGTATACCTTCAATGGCGGCACCATCACCCTCATCATGGGCAAGGACGAGAAGAATGCCATCATCAAGGTACAGGATACCGGCATCGGACTGAAGGAAGAGAAGACCGACCGACTCTTTGACCGGTTCTACCAGGGCAACAACAGCAGCGACCTTCACATCGAAGGCACCGGCATAGGACTGAACCTCTGCAAGGCATTCGTAGAGATGCACGGAGGCAAGATCAAGGCATACAACCGCACCGATGGCATCAAGGGTTCCTGCTTCGAGGTAACCATTCCGTTGGGCAAGGAACACCTCAAGCCAGAGGAGATTCTGCAGGAGGATGGCACAAAAACTGCCGAATCCACCGGTAAAAGAACGCAAGCCAACCGCAATTTCAACATCCTGATAGTAGATGACGATGCTGAGATTGCACATTATATCAAGACCGAACTGAGCGACTGGTACCGATTTGAACATGCCAGCAACGGCAAGGAGGGTCTCAAGATGTTGCTCACCGGCAAATATGATCTCGTGATAAGCGATGTGATGATGCCGGAAATGGATGGTATTACCATGCTCAAGAAGATTAAAGGTAACTCTAACGTAAGCGATATTCCGGTCATCCTGCTCACCTCCAAGAGCGAGGTAGAGAATCGACTAGAGGGATTGCGCAAAGGTGCCGATGCCTTCCTGGCTAAACCTTTCAATATGGAAGAGCTGCATATTCTCATCGACAATCTGGTAGATAATGTCCGACGCATCCGTGGCAAATACAGCGGTGCGCAGGGACAGAAGGCTAAGATTGAGCAGATAAAGGTAAAGGGCAATAACGACGCTCTCATGGAAAGAGTGATGAAATATATGAACGAGCACCTCGCCGACCCTGACCTCAACGTTGAGAAACTGACAGAAGATGTAGGCATCAGCCGTGCCCAACTGCACCGTAAGCTGAAAGAAATAGCAGGTGTCTCTGCCGGTGAATTCATCCGTAACTTACGATTAGAACAAGCTGCACGTCTTATTGAAGAAGGGCAGATCAACATCACGCAAGTAGCTTATTCCGTAGGATTTTGCAACCAGACCCACTTCTCTACAGTGTTCAAGAAACACTATGGCATGTCACCAAGTGAATATGCTGAAACAAAGAGGAATGAGAAATAAACAACAAATAAAAGAAAATAAGGTATTTTTTCGTATCTTTGCAGCAGAAACAATAATAATACAAACTAACGATCTGCAAAGATATGAAGAAATACCTTATTTTATTATTTACGGTACTTACCTCACTCCATGTTTCTGCACAGAGTGATGGCTCACAGTTATGGCTAGGAAAGCAGTATGCTAACTCATGCCAAGTCATCTCACAGTTGCCCGATGATGCAACAGCCAAGATTGCCAAGCAGGAGTTGGAAAACAACTGGCGTGGCAAGAATGTTGAGCTAAAGATAGACAAGGCTCTGAATCTTGGCGAGGGCTATAACCTCTATGCCCGTCCTGCACAGCAAGGCGACAACATTCAATACGAAGCAACCATCACCGCCAGCAATCCTATCGGTTTGCTCTATGGTGCCTACGAGCTGATTCGTCTTCAGAACACCGATGCCTACAACACAGGTAGCGGCAATCAACAGAACTTCAGTAAAGCTATAGATGAAACCGAGAAACCACAAGTGGGTCTCCGCATCCTCAACCATTGGGATAATCTCGATGGCAGCATCGAACGTGGCTATGCCGGCAAGAGCATCTTCAAATGGGAAGAAATCAAACTCGGCAAAAACGGCAAGGGTGGCAGCATCAGCAAGAGTCTTCACGACCGTCTCATCACCTATGCCCGTGCCAACGCATCGCTCGGTATCAACGGAAGCGTACTGAACAATGTAAATGCATCGCCAAAGATGATGACGGCGGAATATATTAATAAGGTGAAGGTCATCGCCAACATCCTGCGTCCATACGGCATCCGAGTGTATCTCAGCATCAACTTTGCTTCTCCTATGGCATTGGGCTATACCAAGACTGCAGACCCATTGGATAAAAAGGTACAACAGTGGTGGAAGAAGAAAGCAAAGGAGATTTATGCTGCCATTCCAGACTTTGGCGGATTCCTGGTAAAAGCTAATTCTGAAGGACAACCTGGTCCTGGCGATTACCACCGCACTCATGCCGAGGGAGCCAATATGCTTGCCGATGCCGTCAAACCATACGGTGGCATTATCATGTGGAGAAGCTTTGTATATGGTGCTAACCATAAGGGAGAAGACCGTGTAAAGCAAGCTGTCAGCGAATTCAAAGGGATGGATGGAAAGTTCCGTGACAATGTAATTCTCCAGTCAAAGAACGGTCCGCTCGACTTTCAGCCTCGTGAACCATACGCTCCTATCTTCGACAACATCAAACAGACACCTCAGATAGCAGAACTTCAGATTACCCAGGAATATCTCGGACAGTCTAAACACCTCACCTATCTCGCCCCGATGTGGAAGGAATTCTTTGGCTTTGTCAATCCAAACAAACTGGTTGGAATCTCAGGTGTAGCCAATATCGGTGATGATGCCAACTGGTGCGGTCATCCTTTCTCACAGGCAAACTGGTATGCTTTTGGCCGATTGGCATGGAATCCTTCGCTTACAGCCGAAGAGATTGCTCATGAATGGCTCGTACAGACCTATGAAAACCAGGACGAGAAATTTACCAAGCCGGTAGAGATGATGATGATGACCTCACGTGAAGCTTGTGTCAACTATATGATGCCATTGGGCTTACACCATATCTTCAAGTTCGATCACCACTACGGTCCGGAACCGGATGGTTTCATCGCAAGTTATCCTCTGGAATGGTGCCCTGTTTACTATCACAAGGCAGATGCCAAGGGTATCGGTTTCGACCGTTCATCCAAGGGAACAGATGCCGTAGGTCAGTATCCGGAGCCATATCGCAGTCTGTATGACAACATCGAGACTTGCCCTGAAGAATATCTCCTCTGGTTCCATCATGTAGCTTGGACTTACAAGATGAAATCAGGAAGCACCCTCTGGCAGGAACTCTGCATGAAGTATAACATGGGTGTAGCGATGGTTGAAGTATATCGCGACTTCTGGCACACCTCAGCCAAACAGTATATGAAGGGTCATGAACAGGAATGGCAACATACCGATTCATTACTCAATGTACAGTTGGAAAACGCCAAGGAATGGCGCAATACCTGCCTCAAGTATTTTCAGACATTCTCTAAAATGAAGATTTATGAATAAGATCGTATTATCTTTTCTAGCATTATTATGCTGCATCAATATACAAGCTGGAGTGAAACTGCAAAAGCAAGGCACTGCCACTCAACTTGTTGTCAATGACAAACCAATGCTTCTCCTGGCTGGCGAATTGAGTAACTCAGCAGCAACAAGTCCTGCCGACATCAGAAAAGCATTGAAACAGATGAAGAATAGCGGAGTCAACTCTGTCTTCGTTCCTGCATATTGGGAGTTTATTGAACCTGACGAGGGCAAATATGATTTTGCACTTGTTGACAGCGTCATCACAACAGCCCGTAAGCATGACTTGAAGATTGTCTTCCTATGGTTTGGTGCCTGGAAGAACTCAATGAGCTGCTATGCTCCACTATGGGTAAAGGAAAACACCAAGCGTTTCCCTCGTTCACTCACCGAGAATGGCAAGCCATTGGAGATATGCACTGCCTTCAGCGACAACCTGCTTCAAGCAGACAAACGAGCATTCTGCGAACTGATGAAACACATCAAAGCCGTAGACAGTCAGGAGAATACCGTTATCATGATGCAGGTAGAAAACGAAATCGGCATGCTCGAATCTGCACGCGACCATTCTCCTCTTGCCGAAAAAGCTTACAGACAACCCGTTCCTGCTCCATTGCTCAAGGCACTCAAGCTCAAGAAGAAAGGTACATGGGCAGAAGTTTTCGGCACTGACCGTTATGCTGACGAGAAATTCCAGGCATATTACTATGCTAAATATGTAGAGCAACTAGCCTCAGCAGGCAAAGCCATCTACAATATTCCGATGTATGTAAATGCTGCAATGAACAGCCGTGGCAGAAAACCTGGCGAATATCCTTCTGCCGGTCCACTAGCTCATCTGATTGATATATGGAAATGTGGCGCACCAAGCATCGACATCTTTGCACCAGACATCTATGATACCGGTTACAAGGGATGGGTAGAGAAATACAAGCGTGCCGACAATCCTTTCTTCACTCCAGAAGTGAAGTGCGATGCCAACAGTGGCGTAAAGGCTTACTATACCTTTGGTGAAACAGATGCTATCAGTTTCAGTCCGTTTGCTCTCGATGAAGCTAACTACAAGGTGAAGAACAGTCTCAGACGTTCATACAAGGTTATCAACCAGCTCTCTCCTCTCCTGCTCCAGCATCAGGGAAAGGGCAAAAACTGGGGATTACTCTTCGACCAGAAAGACAAAGAACGCATCATCGAAGATGGCGATATCACCATGACTTGCCGCCACTTCTTCACGCTACCATGGGATCCTCGCGCTACAGATGGAAGCAAATGGCCTGAAGGCGGTGGATTGATTCTGAAACTCGCCAAGAACGAATACATCATAGCTGGTAATGGTATCGTCGTAGTTTTCCAGAGCAAGACAGAAAAAGCGCAAGCTGAAGAAAAGAAACTTGGTGAGGACGGATTTGTTGACAACGGTGGAACCGAAACAAAGAAACAAACCGCTACTTTCAAAGGTAAGCGTATCGGTATCGGATATGTTGACCAGATAGAAGTAGACAAAAACGGTAAATTACTGTTTATCCGCCGTGACAACGGCGACCAAGACCACCAGGGACGCCATGCCCGCATCTCATGTGGAGACAATAAAATACTCCACATCAAGCTGTACGAATACTAAAAGATGCCTAGAACAATGTATCTTCTACAGTAGATAAGTAATAGTAGAACCCGCAGGAAAGTAATAATAAAGTGTCGTAATCTCAGATTTTTTATGAGATTGCGACACTTTTCTCGCTTGAAAGTTGTCGTAATCTCATTTTTTTTGTAACTTTGCGACAGTTTTAAGCAAAAAAAGACTGATATGAAAGAGAACATCATCGGAAGAGAACAAGAGATATCCAAGCTGGAGAACTACATCTCTAGCCGTAAATCGGAGTTTATTGCCATATACGGCAGACGACGTGTAGGTAAAACATTTCTCATCAAGGAAATGTTTGAGGGACGTTTTACCTTCCGAGTTACAGGCAAAGACAATGTCTCTACCAAGGAACAACTCACCAATTTTGGCTTTGCCCTCCTTGAGCAAATGAATGTGGATACAATGCCTAAAGACTGGGAAGAAGCCTTCAGATTATTACAAAAGGCTATAGAAAATATGCCGGAAGGCGCGAAGGTCATCTTCTTCGATGAACTTCCATGGTTTGACACTCGTTCCTCTCACTTCATCAGTGTCTTGGAGCACTTCTGGAACGACTGGGCTTTCTATCGCAACGACATCAAGTTGATAACCTGCGGAAGTGCCACTACCTGGATGATAGACAATGTCATCAACTCTCATGGCGGTCTCCACAATCGTGTTACGCACAATATCCTTCTCTCACCTTTCTGCCTGAGAGAAGTAGAAGACTATTTCAAGGCACAGGGATTCAATTATGAGCGACCAGAAATCATCGAATGCTTCATGGCTGTAGGTGGAATTGCCTATTATCTCTCCCTCTTCGAAAGCGACAAGAGCGTGGCACAAAATATCCAGCAACTATGCTTTACACGTGGTGGCGAACTGACAGAAGAATTCGACCGTCTCTTCAAATCTTTATTCAAGAAAGCAGCCAATTACCAAGCAATCGTAACGGCACTGAAAAATAAGGGCAAAGGCATGACGAGACAAGAACTCTTGGATGCTACGCATCTTCCCAACAACGGTAGGTTTACGAGCATGCTAAAGGAACTGGAGCAGTGCGACTTCATCCGCAGTTACAATCCTTTTGGAAAGACCAAAAAGGAATGTATGTATCAACTGATAGACCCATTCACATTGTTCTACTTCAAATTTATGCACAACAAAGGTACATTCTTTGACGACTACTGGATCAAGATGCAATCAACCAGCGAGTATGCCTCATGGTGTGGCCATGCCTTCGAGATAACTTGCCTTCATCACATCAACAATATTGTAAAAGCCCTTGGCATAGATGGTTGCATCAACATCCCATGCGCTTGGTCGTATCGCCCTACCAGCAAGACATTGGCAGACGAGGATGCCGATGAGGATTTGAAACAAGGTGCCCAGATAGACTTATTGATAGACCGCTCCGACAAGTCCATTTCCATCTGCGAGATGAAATACTGTCAGGGAGAATATGAAATCAACAAGGCATACGATGCCCATCTCATGCACCGCCTTAACATATTCAAGAAAGTGACCAAGACTAACAAGACCCTCAGCCCTACCTTCATCACTCCATACGGACTATATAATAATATGTATGCAAGAAAAATAACAAGACAAGTAACAGGGGATGACTTGTTTGCATAACATAATTTGGGGTTATAAAAAACACTTTCTTGGACGTAATATAAAAAAGAGTGCAGCTTCTCATATGCAAAGATACGCTTTTCTTCTGAAAGAAGCAAGGAATTATTGGAAAATGTTTGAGAGTGAGAGAGATAAAAAGAAAAAGGTGTATCCCTTCTTGCCCGATGTATGGGGCAAGAAGGATACACCACTTTATATTATGGGTTAGGATAATCTTGATTGATACCTCTAGGAAGAAAATAACCCTTGATGCAATTTGGATTGCAGACACAAATCTGAATATGATTCTTTTCTCTGAATCCTGCATTAGGATATAGTTCCTGCCCTTCCCAAAATACACCTTTTACAGAATCATAAGGATGGGCATTAGCCTTTTTGTTGTATGTTAATGCTGTTTGAACAACAGCACAATCCAATTTTCTAATCAGTAAATCTGTAGATTTACCGATAGATGTATTTTTGGGTAATTCTAATCCTGACTCTTTATAAAGTTCAACCATAGACTCATACGCATCTTTTAATTCCTGAAGATAAGAACTGTCCGTAAGGTCAAAACAATAACCTAAGTCTATTATTGCTCCAACAACAGCCGGTTCTTTTACTTGCGAATTTCTCCTTTTTGCTAAATCTTTAGCCCATAGCCAAGCTCTTTCTTCGTTATTCTCCCAAAAGTAAATACCATTACCTAACCAGTCATAGTCATTAGTACTGGAAAGAAGATCGGTCTTTCCAGCAACTACGGCATCGACAACAGACTTGTCGCAACCATGAAATCCAATTACCAGGTTGGAGCGCCTTGAATACAAAGACTTGTCCATAGTTTTATCTCAAATGTGGTGCAACTTCTCCGTTTGGCAACAAGATTCCTGCCTCAATGAGAAATTTTCTTGCTGCTTCTTTACTGGCAGTAGAAGCCTTTCTTACAGCCTCTAATCTTTCTTGTCTTTTGCTATCAAATAAATCCATATTCTACCTCCTTGTTTTAATGATTCAACTTTCGTGCTGCAAAGATTACGCAAACGAGCGCAATGAAAGCTTGCTTTCAGATTGCCGAATGCAGCAAATCTTCTGCAAAGATACGTTTTTCTTCTGAAAGATGCAAGGAATTATTGGAAAATGTTTGAGAGTGAGGGAGATAAAATAAAAAAGGTGTATCCCCGCTTGCCCGATATGTTGGGCAAGAAGGATACACCTTATTATATTATACTATTCCGAAAGATTTGATTAGTTAATCTTTGGAGCAGTAGCATCAGCGTTGTAGTCGGTCTCGTTCAAAGGAACGCCCCATGTCCACTTGTTACCATCCTCAGGATTGATAGTGATGGCAACAGACTGATGTGCGTTACCACCTTCTGCAAATGACTTACGAACTACAGCCTTGTTCCAACGCTTGAAGTCGCTCCACTCGAAGCCCTCACCCCAAAGCTCAAGACAACGATAGTCCTGAATCTCTGAAAGAAGCTCCTCGCCAGTCTTGGTGCAGGTATATTCTGGGTTACGACCAGAAGTAGCATTCAACTCAACCAATGCAGCCTGAGCCTCTGCAGTCTTACCCAGGAAGTAATTTGCCTCAGCCTCAATCAATACCATCTCGCTAGAGCGGATGAATGGCAAATAGCTTACACCTGGCTGGTCGGTTACAAAGAACTTCAAGTTTGCATCCAGATAGTAGAAACCAGCCTGATATGGAGTTGCCAAGCCCTTTACTGCGTGAGCCTTAACAATAGAGTCTGCCTGTGCATAGATGTCATCATCCATCATGCCAAGGATTCCAAATGTATAGTAATAAGGAGACTCCTTAGAGAGGTCAAGGTTAGGGAACTTGTCCTCTGTCAGGAAGTTCTGCTTGCGGGCATCATTATTAGGGATGCGGGAAATCAACTCATGACCGATAGTACCTGCACCGGTTGCATTACCATCTGCTGTTGCATAGTAACCATTGCAAGCACCCTGTGTACCATAAGACCAATACCAGTTATTCTCAGAAGCATCACCATAGCTACCCATAATCCACTCTGATGTTGGCGCGCAGAAACCAGCCTTGTAATCTGCATTGCTCATCAATGGGTAACCCTGCTTAGCAAGCTTAGCCTGATCAAGTGCTGTCTGGTAATCCTGACGGAACAAAGCTGCACGGGCATAAACTGCATGAGCTACGTTTGCATTAGGAATCCAAACCTCAGAAGCAGGACGATCGATGCCACTCTCACCAAACAAAGCAATCGCATCCTGGCAATCCTTGTAAATCTGAGCAACAGTTTCTGCCAAAGTTGCGTATGGAGCATCGCCTGTAGATTCATCGAGACGAAGAACCACACCCTGTGAAGCACCATTGTTGCTGTCTTGCCAACGATAGCAGTAGTAGTGAATCAACTTCTCGAAGCTATAAGCACGAAAAGCCAATGCCGAAGCTTTGATAAACTTCTTGTCAGCTTCGCTACCTTCTGCTGCATCGATGTGAGCAATAATGGTGTTAGCCTGACCAATGAGCTGGTAATAATAATACCAAGCATATCCATCATAGACTGTGCTTGTTCTATTATGGAATGTCTGATTATGGATTGGTGCCCAACCAGAAGCATAGTAGTTATAGTTGTAATTCTGGCTAGGCAAGTTCTCATAGAGACGCATGATGGCATTCTCGCCAGCAAAACCCTGAGAAAAGGCATAATGCTGAGTAGTCTGGCAACGAGCGATACCATTCAATGCCTTATAAGCCATATCTGTTGTAGCAACAGCTGCCTCGGAACCAACAGAATCCGTTGGCTTTGTATCTAGATAATCGCTGCCACAAGATGTCAGCAAGGTTGCGGAAGCCAAAAGGGCGCAACCGAATATCTTATTTATATAATTTTTCATCTTTATATTCTGTTTATATTGTTATCTCTTAGAATGTCACAGACAAACCGAAGTTGAATACACGAGCACTTACGTAGGTATCACCAGAGGCACCATTGAAGCTGTACTGAGGGTTCATACCTTTGCGAGCTGTAAGAGTGAACAAGTTTTCTGCACCTGCCTTCACGGTCAAGCCCTGGATGCCCAAACTCTGAATCCATGTCTTTGGCAAGTTGTAGCTGAGGTTGATGTTCTTGAAGATGAGATAATCTGCACTAGTCAACCAACGATCACTTGTATCATTGTTGTATGTACTCAAGTTGAAGTCGATGATAGGAGTACCATTAGGGTCGATACGATTTGGAGAGGTCTCTGTCATACCAGCAGGTACACCATTCCAAGACTTCAAGATATCCTTGTGGTTTGCAGAAGCTGAAGAAGCAGAAGCTGTGCTCATCAAGCTCTTGTAAGTAGCATCATAAATCTTACCACCCAAGCTATAGGTGAACAATACTCCGAGGCTCAAATCCTTCCAACGGAGGTTGGTACCAAATGAACCATAAACAGATGGGAGTGCTGTGCCAGCCCATTTGCGTTCTGCGTATGATGTTTCTGTTGTATAGTTCTGACCATTGATGGTGACAAGTGAACCTGCCTTTTCTGCTGCTTCAACATTATTTGCATCAATGTCGTACAAAGAGTTACCAGTCATTTGGTCAACACCTGCGAAGTGATAGGTAAAGAACTCGTATGCGGAATGTCCCTCTGAGTACTTCTGTACACCATGGAGAATATCCTTACCTCCAGGCAACTTGATTACCTTATTCTTCAAGGTTGTAGCATCTGCAGAAACTGTCCAGTTCCAATCCTTATTCTTGACAATCTCACCACTCAAGGCGATTTCAAAACCACGGTTTGAAATAGTACCAATATTCTGATACTGTGACATATTAGACATATTCTCATTATGAGGATATGAACCTGCTGAGTATGGCAAACGAACCTCGAAGAGAAGATCCTTAGAACGCTTGTCGAAGTAGCCGATGCTAAAGTTCAAACGGTCGAACAATCTGCCCTCGATGCCAAAGTCAACAGTCTGTGTAGTTTCCCACTTGATGTTTGGAGCTGCCAAAGTCTGCTTAATCAAAGCTGTGTTACCACCATTCTTGGCAATCTCATAAAGTGCCTGATAACCATAGAGGCTCACACCAGCATCGTTACCAACCTCACCGTATGAAGCACGAACACGCAAGTCATTTAACCAATCAACATCCTTCAAGAAGTTCTCTTTCTTTGCATTCCAGTTCAAGCCGAAAGAGAAGAAGTTACCCCAACGAGCATCTTTGGCGAAGCGAGAAGAACCGTCACGTCGATATGAGAAATCTGCGAAATACTTCTCGTCATAGTTATAACGGATGCGCCCCAAGTAAGACTCTGTTTTGTATTCGTCATCAAAGCCTTGTAGGTAAGAGTTGGTCAAGAAGTTACCTAATGTAAAGTTGTCATCAACAGCCATATTGGTATTCATACCGTGATTAATTTTTCTCTGCCAGCTATAGTTCTCATGACCAGCGAGCACATCTACGCTATTCTTGCCATAAGAATGGTTCCAAGTCAACAACTCTTGTGCAGTATAAGTAGCATATTGATAGTCGTAGAAAATCAAACGACCATTGTTGGCAGCACCATCACCGATGTTAGGGTTGTTGTAGTTCAAACGGTTGGATGTGGTATTGTTTCCATTACCCTTAACCATCACAGAGAAGTCGTATGGCAAATTAATCTTGGCATACACCTGTGCGTCGATAACAGCACGACGAGTCTTGTCCTTGTCGGCAGTCATCTCGTATGCGATGTTACGGTTGGAAAGATACTCTGAAGTTGTATCAAACTGCTTCTCGCCATTCTCATCCAAAGCATAGCTACCATCTGCATTATGCATATACATAGGATAGATAGGTGCCATGTAACGACAAGTACTGAATGGGTTAGCGTACAATGAGCCTGCATCTTCCGCAGCATCATTGTATTGACGATTGGATACGTTGGCACTCAAATTGAGACCACCCTCAAACCACTTACTAGGATTGAACTTGGAATTGATACGACCCGTGAAACGCTCGAAAGACGAGTTCTTGGTATAACCCTTCTCATTCAAGTAACCAGCAGATGCATATACATTGAATTTCTCACCGCTTACGGCACCAGACACATTGTATTCTTGGCGATGACCTGTACGCTCTACGCCATCCTCCCAATCGAGGTCGTCATAACCTGCGAGACGAGAAGCAATGAGTTTACCATTGGCATCAAACAAAGCGTCATTGGCAGCATTATAGATATTTCTCTTGGCGTAGTCACTAATCAAATGAGTTGTAGCATATTGAGCAGCTGCGGCTGCATCTAATCCCATAGAACCAGACATGGCATAGTTCTTCATGGCTGTCCAAGAAGCCTCCATCCACTGGTCGGCGTTCAAACGCTCATACTCTGCAATACCACGAGTATATACACCATTGTTGATCTGGAGATTGATAGTAGGCTTGATACCATACTTTGCACGCTTGGTAGTAATCAGGATGACACCATTGGCAGCACGGTTACCGTAAAGGGCAGCAGAAGCAGCGTCCTTCAATACAGACATGCTCTCGATATCATTAGGGTTCAACTCGGAGATGTTTCCATCGAATGCCGTACCATCAACGACATAAAGTGGCTGGTCTGCATCCTTTACTAACGTTCCGACACCACGGATATGGATTTTAGGAGCCTTGCCCGGCTCACCATATGAGTTGTTCACCTGTACACCAGGAGCAGCACCTTCCAATGCACCTGTTACAGAAGTAGTGATACGGTTCTCGATTTCCTTAGAATCAACAGCAGTTACAGAACCAGTAATAGACTGGCGCTTAGCTGTACCGTATGCCACAACAACGACATCATCCAGAGAATGATTGTCAGCATCCAAAACAATCTTCATGTTAGAAGAAGCCTTGGCTGTCTTAGACTGCATACCGATGTATGTGATTTCCAACTTGGCTCCGGCAGGAGCGTTCAATGCGAAGTTACCATCAATATCGGTAACTGTACCTGTGTTAGTGCCCGCAACCTTGATAGAAGCACCGATAACAGGGCTTCCGTCCTCAGAAGAGGTCACGTGACCAGAGATTTGACTTTGTGCAAAAGCCATGCTCGTACTGAGAGCAAGACCTGCAACTACTGTCATGAGTCTTTTTTCCATAAATCTCTCTCGTTTTAAATAAATGAATATATAATGTTTATAATTTCTTTCTCTCTACTTTTTCTTATATGATCACTCACAAGGAGTTATCGTCATCTTTTTGCCCCCTCCTCTTGCCCCGAGGTGGAGGGATTCATTCTTTATACCTTATATAATTATAGGGTTATAAGTCTAAAACTTACTTAATTTTAAAGAATATTTTTAATCGGGTGCAAAATTAAGCATTATTTAGGAAACCACCAAACTTTTTTCAGAAAAAGTTGCACTTCACCCTACATTTTGTTATAAATATCCGGTTTTTATGCACTTTTTCTTATGAAATGTAAAGAATCGGGCGACATTTCATTTAAAAACCGTCGCCCGTTTAAGATTCTAGCTTTCGACAAATCCTCACATTTTCCGAAGGAGCTTAAAGAAAGTTTCCTTTATAGGGGAAAGTTTTTCGAGAAAAGTTTCCCCTATAAAGGAAATATCTTGTGATTTTTCTTCCTTTATAAAGGAAAATGTTGTATCTTTGCACCCAGATTAACATAAAACGGAAGATATGGACAAGAGAATAGCAAAACTGCTGATAGCGGAGAACCAAAGGATGATTCAGAATGTGGAGATGGTGAAAAGAAACATCAGCTTCGAATCTCATTCTAACTATGTGCTGGTAGGACTAAGAAGAGCCGGTAAGTCTTACTTGCTATATCAGCGTGCCCAAGAGATGATAGCTCAGGGACATCTGCCAGAGGAAATCCTTTACTTCAATTTTGAGGACGACCGATTGGAAAATCTCCAGCTTTCCGACCTGGATGCCATCAAGCAGGCTTACGAGGAGATGTATGGGCATCAGCCTATCTTCATGCTCGACGAGATACAAATCATTGACGGGTGGGAGAAATTTGCACGTAGACTTGCTGACCAGAAATATAGAGTGTATATCACTGGTAGCAACGCCAAGATGCTGAGTAGCGAGATTTCTACTACGCTTGGTGGCAGATATATGGTGCAACCCGTCTTTCCTTTCTCCTTTCAGGAATACTTGACAGCCCAGCATTTCTCCTTGCCTGCGCAGTGGGAGTATCTGCAAAATTCTGACCTCAAGAGGGCTTTTCTTGAGTATTTTCATATTGGCGGTTTGCCAGAATTGGTGATTGTTGACAATCAGTTTAAGCGAGAGTGGTTGGGCAATCTATACAACAAGATTTACTTTGGAGATTTAATTGCCAGATACGGCATTCGCAACCCTCTGGCGATGAAGACTTTGATACGAAAACTATCTGAGAGCGTAAAGCAGCCACAGTCTTATAACAGACTGGCTAATCTGGTTTCTACTGTGGCTGGAAAGGTAAAGCAAGAGACGATAGTGGACTATCTGAGATATATCAAGGACACTTGCCTGGTCTTCTCCATAGAAAACATTTGCGCAAAATTACAAGATAGAATGTCGAACCAGAAGTATTACTTTATAGATAATGGTTTCCTGAATCTATTCCTCTTTGATCCAGAAACATCTCTCTTGGAGAATCTGGTAGCCATTCACCTGCATGAGAAGTATGGGGAAGACCTCTTCTATTATTATGATAATGTGGAGGTGGACTTTTGTCTCTTTGAGCATCAATGTGCTTTTCAAGTGTCGTATAGTATCAAGGATGCTGCTACTCGTGAGCGAGAATTGGGGGCTTTGAATGCTTATCAGAAGAGGTATCCAGGAAGTAAACTTTTTGTTATTACGATGGATGAAGAAGAGACGATAGAACTGGAGGACTTGAAGATTGAAGTGATACCAGTATGGAAGTGGTTGCTTACCTCGTAGTTGTTGTTTGTTCCTCACTGGGGCACCAAAGTCCGTCAGTGAGGACACTTTGGCGCCCCAGTGAGGAACAAAACGGGAGCTCCTTTTTACACATTTTTCTAGGGAATCATCCTAGATGCTCCCACATTTTTCGGGGGAATCCTCCCTGATTCTCCCACATTTTTCGGGGGAATAACAGTGCAAAGTTACACATTTTTCGGGGGAATGTTGGAAAATGCTTGTTTTTTAAGCATTTTTAAATTCTAGCTTTCAGTCTCCAGCTCCTTTCCGAGAACAAAGAGCATATAGAGAGGAATATTGAGCGTTTTAGCCTCGACATTACGCTCGTATGGCAAGAGGCTGGTACGGATAGCCCATTTGGGAGAGTATTTCTCCACATAGAGCTTGAGGCTCTTGGCATTCATCGTAACGCCTGCTTTCACCTCTAATGGATAAACATCAAGGCCATCAGAGATGATAAAGTCTACTTCCGAGGTGGCAGAGGACGTCCAATAATAATTGGTTTGGAGGGTGTCAGAAAATTGCTGAAGCTCCTGACAGACAAATTGTTCTGTCAATGCGCCCTTAAATTCCTCAAAGATTCTGCTGCCGTCTAAGATAACCTTAGGCGACACTCCGCTCATGGCTCTCAGCAAGCCAACATCCAGCAGGAATACCTTGAATGATTTCAAATCAACATATGCGGATATTGGAACGTCTGGTTTGCTAACATTGTGGGTGCGGATAGTTTCGCCTGCGTCACATAGCCACATGATGGCATCCTCATATTCTCTTGCCCTGGCTCCTTCTCTTACCAAGCCGTAGACAAACTTTTTGTTTTCCTTGGCAAGTTGGGAGGTGATACTATTCCACACATATCTTATTTTCTCGACCATTTGATGAGGTGCATGTTTGGAGAAGTCTTTTTGGTATGCAGCAATCAGTTGTTTCTGAATTTTCTCTACCTTCGTAAAATCCTTGGTGTCAAGCCATTCGTTAACAACAGCAGGCATTCCTCCTACTATCATGTATCTCTTGAGATAATCAATGAGTCGCGGTTCGAAAGCTTTTACGTTTCTGTTGCCTTGCTGTATATAGTCAACTAACATCTGCTCGCCATTGGCAAGAAGAAACTCCTTGAAAGTTAGAGGGTATAGATGCAGAAAGTCTGTTTTTCCAACAGGGAAAGATGTGCCTTCATGCAATGCTATGCCCAGCAGAGAACCCGCACAACAAATGGCGTATTCGGGTGCTTCCTCACAAAAATACTTTAGTGATGTAAGGGCACGAGGCATTTCTTGCACTTCATCAAATACGATGAGTGTGGTTTGTGGTTTGATTGGCTTTCCATGATAGATGGATAGCTGCTCGATGATGAATTGGGGCGAAAGGTCGCCCGCAAAGATGCTTTCCAACCTGTCTTTTTGCTCAAAGTTGATATAGCAAACATCTTTGAAATGCTTTTTGCCGAATTCTCTTAACAACCAGGTTTTGCCTACCTGTCTTGCTCCTTCTAAGACAAGCGGTTTTCGATGGGTGCTCTCTTTCCATTTTAACAATTGGTGAATTAGAAGTCTTTCCATACGCTTTTATTTATTTTTTGCAAAAGTACTAAAAATCATGGTATTAAGCAAGGAAAATCACATATTTCGAAGGAGTTTTAAATATATTTATCACATTTTACAAAGGAATTTTATGTTAAATACTCACTTTTTCCGAAGGAGTTTTGCGGCAATCTCTCACATTTTTCTAAGGACTTTTTGCCCAATCTCTCACATTTTTCGAAGGAGTTTGGCTGAGTTTGATGAATAGAGAGCTACTTTCAAAAACACTCTTCACTCTTCACAAATACAGCATAACCAACTGTATATAAGAAGATTGCGCGTGTGAAGAGCAACAAGGCGCTCTTCACCACTCTTCACCACTCTTCACCCTGTATTTTTTGAGGCTCCGAGATCATTCCTTACTCCCTGCTTCAGCCATCATTGAAGACCAGCATTAGTCACCATTGATGGCTGAGCTTCGTGATAAGTAAGCGGCTCAGCGTTTATCCTCTTACATAAGGTGAAGAGTGGTGAAGAGTGGTGAAGAGTGGAGCGTCACTCTTCACCTCTCGCAACCCCTGTGTTTATCGGGGTTTCAGACGATTTGGTGAAGAGTGAAGAGTGAAATCGAGAGTAGGATTTTTACCAGCAAAACGGCTCTGGCAGCAAACCATATTCCAAATCAAGATGATAGTCCTGAAGAATTCTTCCTCCCGACGTATCGTTTCGTGCCTGGCAATGGCACAAAATTGCCCTGCCAAAGGGCAATATCTTGCCGTAACCAGGCAATAAACGAAAGGAGGCTACTTGCCGGCTGGACTATAACCCCAGATCTTCCATCAAAGTCTGGTTTGCTTCGAACAAGTCGGAATCAAAAAGGCTTTTTATATAGATAAAGGTGGTTGAAGATTTGGTATGTCCCAAAGCCTTGCTTATCAAACTGATGTCCAGATGATGAAGATAAGCTATGCTTGCCCACGAATGACGAACCACGTAAGAGGATAAGGGTTGAGCCAGCCCCAACATCTTAGACAACTGATGCAGATTGTAGTTATACTGGCGCAATCGAGCCGTATATTGACGATGCTGTCGGGCAGAAACAGATGGTGAGGAAACTGAATCTTCTACCTTGTCAGAAAGTATAGGAAAAACAAATTCAGAATCTCTTTGTTCATATCGTATGATGATTTCAAGCATCGCAGGCAATAGTGCTACCTGTATCTGCTGTCCCGTCTTATGCCGGGCATAATAAATACATCCGTTTCTCAGTTGGCTTTTCTTGAGATAGGCAATATCAACAAAAGGCATTCCCATAGCATAAAAAGAAAACAGGAAGATGTCACGAGCGAAGGAAAGAGAACCTCCAGGCTGTAGCGGCAAGGCTTTGAGCTGCAGAATTTCTGATTGTGAGATGCAACGCTTCTTGGTCTTGGTTCTACCCGTAAACACTTTACTGAATGGAGTAGTATTGAGAAACGGCAATGCTCTATGATGCATAGCCCGCAATGCTCGCATATAAGCAGAACATGTGTTCAGACAGATATTGCGCCTCAGCAGCCATCGCTGATAGCTTTCCAGCTTTTCTGCCGTCATATCAGAAAAAAGCCAGTTGTCACTACCAATGAACTTTGTAAAGGAACGGGCAGCAGTAAGGTAATTACCAGCAACTTTAAAGCGTCCTTGCTGTTTTGCCCTCTCCACTTCACCTTTCACGAAGTCCCATCCAGGAATCTCCAACACAGCCTGCTCATCTGCGTGATTCGCAGAATCAGAAATCTTACCCTCACTCTTACTTCTTCCGAAACCGAATTCTAACTTGAAATATGCCATAACTTAAATGTTTAAATGATTAAAAATAAAGATTTTACGAAAATATACCCAAAGGTATGATATATCAATTAATTCCAATAGCTTTATAGTGACAAATCGCCGTTTTTCTCCGTAAATCTCCACCTCGGGGCAAGAGGAGGGGGCAAAAAGATGACGATAACTCCTTGTGAGTGATCATATAAGAAAAAGTAGAGAGAAAGAAATTATAAACATTATATATTCATTTATTTAAAACGAGAGAGATTTATGGAAAAAAGACTCATGACAGTAGTTGCAGGTCTTGCTCTCAGTACGAGCATGGCTTTTGCACAAAGTCAAATCTCTGGTCACGTGACCTCTTCTGAGGACGGAAGCCCTGTTATCGGTGCTTCTATCAAGGTTGCGGGCACTAACACAGGTACAGTTACCGATATTGATGGTAACTTCGCATTGAACGCTCCTGCCGGGGCTAAGCTGGAAATCACATACATTGGTATGAACTCTACTAGCGTGAAGGCAGGCAAGAACATGAAGATTGTTCTTGATCCAGACAATCATTCTTTGGAAGATGTAGTCGTTGTTGCGTATGGTAAGATGAAGAAGTCTTCATTTACGGGTTCTGCTGCCGCTATTGGTAACGAGCAGTTGGAAAACCGTGCAGTATCCAACGTATCTAAGGCTCTTGATGGACAGGTTGCTGGCGTCACAGTTACATCTGGTAGCGGACAGCCTGGTGAGGGCGCAAAGATTATTGTTCGTGGCTTTGGCTCTATAAATGCATCTAACAACCCTCTTTATGTTGTAGATGGTATTCCTTATGATGGTAACATCTCTAGTATCAACCCTTCTGATATTGCACAGATTACAGTATTGAAAGACGCTTCTGCAGGTGCACTTTATGGTGCTCGTGGTGCGAATGGTGTAGTGATGATTACAACAAAAAAGGGTGAAACAGGTAAGACCAAGGTTTCTTTCAAGAATACCTTGGGCTGGTCTTATCGTGCACTTCCAAAGTATGAGAACGTGAACCAGAAAGAATTTGTTCAGTTGTCATACGAAGCTTTGCGCAACTCTTATGAATTTACCAATGGTATGTCTCATGAGGCTGCAGTAGCTGCGGCTCGTGCAGCATTGAGCAGCAATCTGGGTGGCGAACAGTATAACCCATTTAAGAATTATACTTTTTCAGAGATTATCGATCCTACTACCGAGCAGGTACGTTCTGACGCAACTTCCGCATGGAATGATGATTGGATGGACATGCTGATGAATAGTGGTGCTCCACGCCACGAACATGAACTTTCAGTTTCTGGCGGAACAGAGAAAACACAATATCTTATTTCTTTGGGATATTTGAATGAGAATGGTATATTAAAGAATACTAATTTCGAGCGTTATTCTGGACGTACTAATGTCGATTCACAGATAAATGATTGGTTCAAGGCTGGCATGAATACCTCTTTGGCATATACTAGCAGTAAATATAACCAATACGCAGATAAAGATCATTCTTCTGCCCAAAATAATGTCTTCTATTCATCTCAGTTTGTTTCCCCTTTGTATCCTATGTATCTTAAGGATGCTAGTGGTAAGGATCTCTTGGATGCCAATGGCAATCGTCAGTTTGATTATGGTGAGAATGATCGTCCATCATTGACAGACTATAACCCTTTGGCTGGTCTTTACGAAGACAAGTCGTACAACACTTATGATAATGCAAGTGTTCGAACCTATATGTCATTTGGTTCAGATAAGGATTCCTTTGGCTGGGCAAAAGGCTTGAAACTCACATTAAATTTTGGTGCCGATTATGTTTCCGGTGAGCAGACAACAATGATGAATAAATACCATGGCAACCAAGCTAATGCTGGTGGCTACATCACAAAAGCTCATAACCGTACACTGAGTTATACATTCAACCAGTTGCTTACCTGGAACCGAACATTTGACAAACATAGCGTTGATTTGCTTGCTGGTCATGAATTCTACCAGAAGAAATATAAGTATATGAATGCTGCCAAGACAAATATCGTGGATGGTATTGACGAGTTGGCTCCAGCAGCAAAACTTACAGATGGCACCTCTTATTCTACAGAATATGATGTGGAGTCTTGGTTGGGTCGTGCTAATTACAACTACGATGACAAGTATTACTTCTCAGCTTCATTCCGTCGAGATGGCTCTTCCCGTTTCTACAAGGACAATCGTTGGGGTACATTCTGGTCTGTAGGTGCTAACTGGCGCATTAGCAATGAAAAGTTTATGGAGAATGTTAAGTGGATAGACAATCTTTCTTTGAAGGCCTCTTATGGTCAGCAGGGTAATGACGCTATCCTCGATGCATTAGGCTATCAGGATTATTATGTATGGCAGAATCTCTATGACTTGAGCTATTCTAATGGTGGTGCAATCGGAGGTTTCGTATCTTCCTTGGAAAACAAGGATATCTCTTGGGAGAAGAGTGGCAACTTGAACATCGGTCTTGAAGGTTCTTTGCTCAATCGTCTCATCGACTTCAGCGTAGAGTACTACAACCGCAAGACTTCAGATATGTTGCTCAACTATCCTATGGCTCTTTCTACTGGATTCAGTGGTTACAATGCAAATGTGGGTAACGTTCGCAATCAGGGTTTTGAGTTGATGCTGGCTGTTACTCCTATCAAGAATGAAAATGCTGTATGGCGCATTCAGTGGATGGGGTCAACCATCAAGAATAAGGTGCTGAAGCTTACAGATAAATCAAATCAGATTGTAAGTGGAAGTTACATTATTAAGGAAGGACTGCCTATTTATACATTCTATATGGCAAAATCCGCAGGTGTAGATCCACAGACAGGAGCCCAGCTCTACTATGCATATGAGAATATGGATGACAATGGTAAGGTGACTGGCGAATACATCACTTCGGATTACACAAAGGCTGCCAATTCCAAGTACTATTGTGGAGACCGCATGCCAGACCTCTATGGTAGCATCAATACAAGTTTGAATCTCTTCAAGTGCATCGACCTTAGCGTCACGACCACATACTCGATTGGAGGCAAGATTTTGGACAACTTGTATATGAGTTCTATGCAAAATATGTATTTCAACAATGCTTGGAACAAAAATGCACTTCGTCGCTGGCAAAAGCCTGGTGATATCACCGACATTCCACGTATCGAGGTTGCTGGCAAATATACTCTTACTGACAATTACTTGATAGATGCTTCTTATTTCGCAATCAAGAACATCACATTGGGTTATACACTGCCAAAGATTGTTACCAGCAAATTGCACCTTTCTGGTGTGCGCATTTATGGTACAGCAGAGAATCTTGCACTTTGGAGTCATATGAAGGGTATGGATCCACAATATAATTTTAGTGGTTCTACTGATTATGTTTATTCTCCAAACAAGTCATATACAATAGGTCTTGAAATCAATTTCTAAACAAGAAACGAAAAGATAAATAATTATGAATAAAATATTAAAATATATATTCATCGGAACTCTCACTTTGGGCTTCGTAACTTCATGTAGCGATGACCAATTGGAGACTTCTCCTACTGATAGAGTTTCAGGTTCTACTATGGAAGGTAGTGCCGATGCAGCCATGATTGCAATGAATGGTATCTACCGTTCTATGTACACCGCAGGTTGGTCAACGGCAGCTAATACCCATCAGTGCTTTGGCATTTCTGCCTACAATTTGATGGCAGACGTTATGGGTGACGATTGCATTATGAATGGACAGGGTTCTGGTTGGTTTTGGTTTGATGCCGTTTACAATGTCAAGCCAAGATATACATTAAGCGCCTGGCGTTCATACGACTTGTGGAATGCCTACTATGCTTGGGTTCAGAATGCCAACTACATCATCAAGAATGATGCAAATCTGGGCGAGAATGATACTGATATGAAGTACGTAATTGGACAAGCATATGGTGTCCGTGCATACGCTTACTTCATGTTGGCTCAGACATTCGCTCGCACTTATAAGGGACATGAGAGCGATCCATGTGTTCCTCTTTATACAGAACCGACAACCAACAAGACAGATGGAAAGGGGCGTTCTACAGTGCAAGAGGTTTACACTCAGATTTCAAGTGATATAGCTAAGGCTGTTGAATACTTGAAAGCAAGTGATGGCACAACTTCTATCAAGAAGGATAAATCTTTTGTAGGGTTGTATGCAGCTCTTGGTATTCAGGCACGTGTGGCATTGACTATGGAAGATTGGGCAACTGCAGCAACTGCAGCAGAAGAGGTTATCAACAGCGGTAAGTATGAGATTCAGAACATAAAGGCTGCAGACTTTGTTGAGGATGCTCCTAACTTCATAAATACTGTTAGTAATAAGAATGTTATCTGGGGTGCAACTATTATCGCAGATCAGACAGGTGCTTATGCTTCTCTCTTCACACATATGGATGCAGCTATTGGAAAATATGGCGCTTCTGCTCGTAAGCAGATAAACAAAGACTTGTACAATAGTATGTCTGAGACTGATACCCGTCGTTGTTGGTGGAATCCACAAGACAAGAACAATGCCGACGGAGGATACCAGCAGGAAAAGTTCAAATTTTCAAATTCAGCAAGTTGGTTAGGTGACTATGTTTGGATGCGTGTTGAAGAAATGTACTTAACTGCAGCTGAGGCAGAGTGCATGCAAGGTCATGACGCAAAGGCTAAGGAATTGTTGAACACATTGATGAAGCATCGTGACCCAAACTATACTTGCACCAAAACTGGTACAGCAATGGGCAAGTTAACATCAGACAAGACAGGTTCACTTCGTGAGGAAATTATCAAACAGCGCCGAATCGAACTCTGGGGTGAATACGGCCGCATCTACGATATTCGTCGCCTCCGTCAGGGTTTTGTCCGTTCTACAGAACAAGGATGGCCAAATAATCCTAGCATATTGTTGACGAATCGCCCATCTGATGATCCTGAGAGTTATATGTGGGTATTAACAATTCCACAGGCAGAATTTGACGGAAATGTCAATATGAATGCGCAGGATGACCAGAACCCAACTGGCGACAAGTAATTTATACAATAATTTTAAAAGGCTATAAAAAATGAAACATATAAAGTTTTTAGCTATCGCTTTTGTAGCAATGTTGACATTGGCTTCTTGTAGCACAGACCAAGAAGGACCCATCTATACTCCTATGAGTGAGAACGTTTCTTTGTCAACTAAGACACAAAGCTATCAGACTCAAGAGTCAAGCTTGGAAATACCAGTAAGATTCGTCCGCTCTGACGCTAGTAAGGAATATACTGCACATTACAATATAAGCACTACTGCCGATAAGATATTTTCTGACCCAAATAATGGTGAGGTAACATTCAAGGCAGGCGAGGGTGTAGCTATCGTTACTATCAAGGCTGAGAATATGCAGAAAGGTACAACTTATAAAGCAAAGCTGACATTAAGCGATGCCGATGTTGCATTGAAGGATACTGTAACTAACAATATGCTTGCAGAGTCAACAATCTCAATCATGTGTGATTATGAATGGGAGGATGCTGGTACTGTATCATTTACAGATGCTACTTTTGCTGAGAAACCTGCAACAGTAAAAGGCGTAAAGATTCTACACGCTGTTACTGACGAGTTCAATCTTTACAAGCTTGTAGCTCCGTACAATGCTATTTATGGTGATAAAATAGGCGAAGCCGACATCCAGTTCTACCTCAATGAAGATTATAGCGCCAAGGATTTGGCTTCTGCCGGTAAGCTTGATGTATTCCCAAATGCTGGCTATAAGATGTGCTGGGACACCAAGAATTATCCAGATTATAACAATTTCAGCAACGAAGGTGATATCTTTGTCGTAAACTTCCTTCTGACTGATGATAAAGACTTGTTCCCTGGTGGCTATTTCTCATTCAAATGGGACAAATGGCCAGGCAACAAATAGTATTTCAGCTAGATAAATAATAAATTAAGGTGTATCCTTCTTGCCCAACATATCGGGCAAGCGAGGATACACCTTTTTCTTTTTATCTCCCTCACTCTCAAACATTTTTCAATAATTCCTTGCATCTTTCAGAAGAAAAGCGTATCTTTGCAGAAGATTAGCTGCGCTCGGCAATTTGTAAGCAAGCTTACATTGCGCTCGTTTGCGTAATCTTTGCAGCACGAAAGTTGAATCATTAAAACAAGGAGGTAAATATGGACATAGAGGAACTTGAAAGGCTTATAGCCAACGATGAAAACGTACATTTGGAGTTGAAAAAAACTACAGGTGAGTTGAAGGATGGTATGCACACTGCCTGTGCATTCCTCAATGGTGCTGGCGGTTGGCTGGTGTTCGGTGTAGCCCCTAAGTCTCTTAAGATTCTCGGACAGGAGGTTACGGATAATACACAAAGAGAGATAGCCCAAGCGTTGAGTGGTCTCGAACCAGCAGTTTCGATTGACATTCAATACATTGACGTGCCCGATAGACTAGGCAGTCAAGTCATAGCAATGTATTTCGAAGCATTCGTTTGGGGAACAGCACCCTATACCTATCATGGTAGCCCATATTATAAGGTTGAAAGTACCACGAAGCTGATGCCTCGCAATATGTTTGAGGAACGGCTGCGTGCCAACAAACCAAACTATTATGCCTGGGAGAGACAGTCGGCTGATGACATAACCATTGATGATATGGACGAGAAACTCATCAGGGGAGCTATACGGCTCGGCGTGGAGAAGAACCGCATGCCAGCCACAGCTTTGACAGAGCCTCTTTCGGATGTACTCAGAAAACTTGAACTAATGAACGATGGCGTTCCCAATAACGCTGCTGCCGCCCTGTTTTCCACCAAATTAAGGGGCTACACGCAGATGCAGCTGCGTTTGGCTCGTTTCCGCGGAATCAATAAGATAGAGTTCATCGACAACCAAAGGGTGGAAGGAAATTTCTTCCAACTGCTTGATGCCGGTATGGCTTTCTTCTTGAAGCACCTGAACATGAGTGGCAAAATTGTTGGCTTCCGTCGTGAGGAAAATATGGAGGTGCCAGCCGAAGCGTTGAGGGAAGCCCTTACAAACAGCCTTTGTCATAGGCAGTTCGAGAAGTACAACCTTACGCCAAGTATTGCCATATATGATGACCGCATAGAGATTGAGAATCCTGGTGTATTGCCGCCACAACTCAACACAGAAACAATCAAACAGTCACACAGTTCCTATCCATACAATCCCATCATGGCGGAAGTGCTTTACCGCACCACTTTCCTTGAAAGTTGGGGGTCTGGCGCATTCCGTATCATGGAGGCTTGCAAGGCACAGAATGCTCCAGAACCGAAGTGGAGCATCAACGGTGGCTTCATTTGCGTGACATTCGTGCGGCCTGTAACCGATCCGATGAAGACTCCTGTGGGGATGCAACTGGGATTAAATTTGAACCAAGTACGAACCAAGTACGAACCAAGTACGAACCAAGTTAAAGATTTAATTCTAGCTGTTTCAGATGATTATTTATCAACAGGGGAAATGATGAAAACTTGTGGATTAAAGAGCCGACTGAGATTTAGGACAACCTATATTTTGCCAGCCCTCGACGAAGGGGCTATAGAGCGTAAATATCCTGATATCCCAAACCATCCTCGCCAACAATACAGGTTGACAGAACAGGCCATAGAATGGAAACGTGGACAAAAGAAAAGTTTATAGACTTTTTGGCCTTATTGAAGAAAGCGCAATCACGAATTGTGATTTTGAACGCAGGGCAATGAAAAATAAACAATGCTGAATAATTTAAAATAAGGAGGTAGAATATGACAGAGTTAAGAGATAGATACATACGTTTTGACTGGGCTATCAAGAGTTTGCTTCGCCAAAAGGCGAACTTTGGTGTGCTTGAGGGCTTCTTGACAGTATTTCTGAATGAACCTATTAAGATTGTTGATATTCTGGAAAGTGAAGGTAACCAGCAGGCAGCTGAAGATAAATTTAATCGTGTAGATATCAAAGCCAAAAATAGCAAGGGAGAAATTATCATTGTAGATATTCATGCATTCCGTATTCTATATTATTGTGAAAGCATTTATTTTAAGTGGAATCTGTCTATTTTCAATCATATCAATCTAGGCAATACTTATAAAGAGGTGAAGAAGGTATATTCCATCAGCATTCTGTACTTTGATCTGGGCAAGGGATCAGACTACATCTATGTGGGACAGAACAATTTCGTGGGCTTGCATACCCAAGACCACCTGATCATCAGTACCAAGGAGAAAGATACGATAGTGAGGAAATCGCCTTCCGAGATTTTCCCAACTTATATTCTGGTTCGTGTAAACGAATTCAACAAGGTGGCTAAATCACCATTGGAAGAATGGGTTGAGTATCTGAAGAATGGTGTCATCTCTCCTGAAACCCAAGCGCCAGGTCTGCAGGAAGCTCGTGAGAAGCTGAAATACTATTCCATGTCGGATGCAGAACGTTATGCATACGATGAGCACATCAATGCCATCATGATTCAAAATGACGTTCTGGGAAATGCAAGATTGGAAGGTATGGAAGAAGGCAGAGCTGAAGGTAGAACTGAAGAGAAAAATAACATTGCCCGCAAAATGCTGGCTAATGGATTGAGCATAGAGCAGATAGCTTTAATTACTGGTTTGACAGAGCAGGAAATTAAAAGACTATAATATAATAAGGTGTATCCCCTAGCCTTTCATCATCGAAGGCTAAAGAGGATACACCTTATTTTATGATCTCAGCTGATAAGAAACGATACTATGAACGGATCTTGTAGCCGTGGATGCTGTAATACAAAATGTAGAGGAAGCAAGGGAGACAGAGCCAGTATGCCTGCTGAGCACCTACTGCATCCTTCAGACTGCCATAGAGCGTAGGAAGAACGGCTCCACCAAACATCGCCATGATGAGCAGGGAAGAACCAGACTTGGTAAACTTACCCAAATCTGCCATTGCCAATGGCCAGAGAGCAGGCCACATCAGAGAACAACCCAATGCCATCAATGAGATGAAATAGATGGAAATCTCGGCTGGGGTAAGAACTACCAGCAAAGCTCCGGCGATTGCCAGGAACGAACAGAGCTTCAAGGCTACTGCCTGACTGATATACTTAGGAATCAGAATGATACCGCAGATATAACCGATAACAATACCGATAGGAGCAATCCAGGCATAGTTAGCAGCACCCGGCAAACCCAGAGAATTGGCATAATCTACCAATGTTCCGAGAGAAACCGTCTCAACACCTACATACAGGAACAGCGCCAGACAGCCCAAAAGCAAGTGAGTGAACTGGAAGACAGAGGTCTTGGTTGCCGCATAAGCGCAGGCAGCAGACTCCTCCTCGTCAGATTCATCCTCTCCGGCAGCCTTTACCTCTGGTAATGGAGCCAGGAATGCCAGAACACCCAAAGCCAGGAAGGCTACGATGATGATCCAGAATGGCTTGGACAAATCCTCGATTCCGATGAGATGCACATCCTTGCCCAACAGCCATACGATGAACATAGATGGGATTGGCCAAGCCAGCTTGTTGCAGATACCCATCATACTGATACGCTTGGCTGCACTATCCAATGGACCCAGGATGGTGATGTAAGGGTTGACGGATGCCTGAAGATAGGCATTGGCAGCACCACTTACAAAAGATGCAAGCAGGAACAGAGGGAAACTCTTCTCATCGGCAGAAAGGATGAAGAGATAGAATGCTGCTGCGAAGATGACAAACGACAGCGACATCGTCTTCTTATATCCGATAGCCTTGATGGTGAGTCCGGCAGGATAACCGAAAATCAGGAACGGAATGAAGGTGGCTGCGATGATGAGATAAGAGGCAGCATTGGAAATACCCAGCGAGCCCTGCAATACAGGCACCAGCAAGGAATTAATACCCAGGGCAAAGCCCAAAGAGAAAAACATGATTCCAATGAACGACAATGGAATCGCAAAACTTTTTGTTGGTTGCATAGACTTATATTTTAGTTAGAATTTTGGGCAAAGGTACAACTTTTCTCAATATTCTCCAAAGTTTTATGAAAAAAGTTTTTAAATTTCTTGGTTTTATTGCCTTTTCTATCTAACTTTGCACGTATGATGAAAAGATTATTAGTTTTCTTAATGATGTTCTGTGCCCTATCAACTTATTCTCTGGCACAGAACTGGGTAGGCACCTGGGCCACAGCTCCGCAAACTGTAGTCAAATCATTTATGCCCTATAACAATTGCATGACTAACCGTTCGGTACGCCAAGTGGTAAAGGTTAGCATAGGAGGCGACGTGATCCGCCTCAAGTTGAGCAACATCTATTCGATGCAACCCGTAGAGATCCGATCTATCTACATTGCTCATGCCAAGGATTCCTCCGACATCGATGCCAAGACGGCGCAATACTTCAAGTTCGGCAACAGCTACAAGACCGTCATCCCTGCCGGCAAGCAGATTGTGAGCGATGCCTTGAAGTTCAATCTCAGGAATCTGGAACGGGTAGCCATCACCATCAACTACACCTCGGCTCCCGAAATTCCAACCGTGCACATGGGTTCGCGCACCACCTCCTATATCATGAAAGGTGTAACCAATGCCCACTCCAACTTTGCGAAGGCATTCCGGGAAAACCACTGGTACAACATCAGCGGCATCGATGTCTATACGATGAGCAACAACATGAGCGCCATCGCCATCATCGGAAACTCCATCACCGACGGAAAATGCTCTACCGACAATGCCCAGAACCGATGGCCCGACGTGATGTCGGAGATGCTGCAGCTGAAGCATAAGATAACCAATCAAGGTGTGCTGAACCTGGGCATCGGCAACAACCGCGTAACCGTACCGGGCGGCTTCGGAGCCCTCGCCAAGGAACGTTTCGACAGAGACATCCTGATGCAGAGCGGCGTGAAGAAGGTGGTGATCTTCGAGGGAGTCAACGACATCGGTGCAGCCAGGAGCGGCAGCAGCGAAACCGTAGCCCGGCAGATCATCGAGAGCATCCAGGGAATGGTAAAGAAGGCGAAGGCCCGGAAGATGAAAGTTTATCTGGGAACCATCACCCCTTTCAAGGGCGCAGGATATTATACCCACTTCCACGAAGCTGCCCGACTCTATGTAAACGACTGGATCCGAAGTCAGGCGAAGAACGTGGATGGCATCCTGGATTTCGCCAAGCTGCTTCAAGATCCGAATGATGACAGAAGAATGAAGCGGGAATACGCCAGCAACGACTGGCTCCATCCTAACCCAACAGGCTATAAGGCGATGGGAATCTATGCAGCAGACATTATAAAATAGCCGATATAAAAAACAGCAAAAGCCGCCCGTATAAACAGGCGGCTTTTACAATATATAATATAGGTGTATTACTTCAAGACAATCTTGCAATCATCCAGGCTCTCTACGGTTGCGAGCGCCTCATAACGGATACCCTCCTTGCGCAGGAAGTCACCACCATGCTGGAAAGCTTTCTCAATGATGAAGCCCATCGCCTCAATCTTGGCACCAGCCTTCTCGCAGAGATCCATCACACCCTTGGATGCGTTACCGTTGGCGAGGAAGTCATCGATGAAGAGCACGTGATCCTCTGGAGTCAGGTAGCTGTTGCTCACGCAAACCGTATAGTCACGATCCTTGGTAAAAGAGTGAACCACCGAGGTAATCATACCCTCCATCGTCTTAGGCTGCTTTTTCTTGACGAAGACAACAGGAAGATTGGTCAGGTAACCCACCATGATGGCTGGAGCGATGCCCGAAGCCTCGATAGTAACAATCTTGTTGTACTTGATGTCCTTGAAAAGGCGCACGAATTCCTTAGCCAGGTCCATCATCAGGATTGGGTCCATCTGATGATTTACGAAGCTATCTACTTTTAAGATTCCACCAGGAAAGCAGCGGCCCTCCTGCATAATTCTTTCTTTCAGTAAATCCATTATGACTTGAACTTTTTGGTTATTGGGTGCAAAATTACTACTTTTTTCGCAAACAAGGAAGTTTATCGCCCAATAATTTTGTTTTGTCTGCAATTTAGCGTAATTTTGCAGCAGAAATGAATAAGATGTTCAGGGAGCATGATATGATGCCCCCTATAAAACTATAAGAATATGAATCCATATATCAAACAATTCCCCGACCTCATGGCGGGCAAGAAAATCATGTATGTTCACGGTTTCCTCTCTTCTGCACAGAGCGGCACCGTAAAGATGTTGCAGGAACTGATGCCGAATGCCACCCTCGTGGCTGAAGACATCCCGGTACATCCGGAAGAGGGCATAGAGATGCTGCAGAAGATGGCGGAGACTGAGAAGCCCGACCTCATCATCGGTACCTCGATGGGAGGCATGTATACCGAACTGCTGAAAGGATTCGACCGCATCCTCGTAAACCCAGCCTTCAAGATGGGCGATACGATGAGCAGCATGACCGGCAAGCAGGAATTCCAGAACCCGAGAAAGGACGGAGTGAACGAACTGATGGTTAACAAAGGCCTCATCAAGGAATACCGTGACTTTACCGAGCGTTGCTTCCAGGACATTACTCCCGAGGAGCAGCAACGTGTTTACGGTCTCTTCGGAGATGCAGATCCGCTGGTCCATACCTTTGACCTCTTCCATGAGCACTATCCGCTCGCCATCCCATTCCATGGCGAGCACCGACTCATCGACAAGGTGGCATTCCACTATCTCTGTCCCGTAATCCGATGGATTGACGACAAGCAGAACGGCAAGGAGCGCCCTATCGTATATATAGACTTCGATGCCCTGCACGACAGTTACATGAAGGCAACCAGCTCGATGCACAAGGCTTACGAGATGCTGATAGAGCATTACAACGTATATATCGTAGCCCCAGCGCCAACCAACGACCATGAATATATGGCGAAGGTGCAGACCTGGGTAGAGGAATATCTCTCTACCCCAGCCTACAACCACATCATCTTCTGCAATCAGAAGAACCTGCTCTACGGCGATTACTTCATCGACCCTCGCCCATGCGATGGTTTCATGGGTACAACCATCGAGTATGGCAGCGATGAATTCAAGACCTTCGAGGAAATCATCACCTTCTTCGAAAGACTGGGTGGACAGTAATCTTATGCCTTATCCAGATTCTTTGGCAATACGAGGTTCAGGATCACGGCGAGCAGGAAGACTACTGCCACACAGTTATCAGCAAAAACGGTGCGTACAATCTCAGGGAAGATATTGAACATACCTGTTGCTGATGTAAAGCCGAGACCCACGCTGAGTGAAAGACTCACGATGACCATGTTGCGCTGAGAGAAACCCGTGCGAGCCATCATACCGAAACCGGCAAAGAGGATGCTACCAAACATCATAATGGTACATCCACCCAATACAGCCTGAGGAATGGTGGTGAGCACATATCCGATAGCCGGGAACACACCACCGATAATCATAATGATGGCACCCAAGGCAATGGTAAAGCGGTTTACAACTCCCGACATGGCTGCCAAACCTACATTCTGGCTGAACGAAGTGATAGGAGTACATCCGAAGAGACCCGATACGGTGCTGACAAAACCATCACAGCATACGGCTGCACCCATCTCCTTGGTATTAGGATCGCGCTTCAAGGCACTGTTGCAGAGCGCAGAAGTATCACCGATGGTCTCTGTGGCAGAAACCAGATAAACAGCTACCACCGAGAGGATGGCACCGATATTAAACTCCGGAGTAAATGGAAGGAGCTTTGGCAAGGCAATGATAGAAAGGCCGGTAAGTCCGCTAAAATCGATCATTCCCATAAAGAGAGCCAAGACATAACCTACCAGCAGTCCAACCAATACCGACAGAGAGCGGAGGAATCCCTTGGCAAAAATCTGGCAGAGGAGACATGCGAGCAAGGTTACTGAACCCACAACCCAATTGTTCATGCTACCGAAGTCGGCAGCACCCTGACCACCGGCAAAAGAGTTGGCACCTACAGGAAGCAGCGAGAAACCGATGGCTGTTACCACGGTAGCGGCTACTACAGGCGGAATGAGCTTGATCCAGTACTTGGCAAAGAGACCGAGTGTACCTTCTACCAAACCGCCGATGATGACTGCACCAATCAGCGTACCCATGCCATGAGCACCAGCAATGGCGATGGCAAGCGAAAGGAAGGTGAAGGAGATACCCATCACGATAGGCAGACGGGAACCGATGCGCCATACCGGATAGAGCTGTACCAGAGTACCGATACCGGCGATAACCATACAGTTCTGGATGAGCACAGCGCTCACCGAACTATCCAATCCTACTGCACCAGCAAGAATCATAATTGGAGCAATGTTGCTGACGAACATCGCCAACACATGTTGAAGACCAAATGGGAGTGCTTTACCGACGGGCACTCTACCGTCAAGCTTGTAGAGATTTTCTATTGACTGTTCCATTGTCGTTATAATAATTAGAGAATTTCCATATAATCAGAGAATTCAGGGTTTTTCTGAATTTGGCGGCAAAATTACAAAGAAAATCCGAGAAATCGTTTCTTTTAGTAGAATAATTCGTTGAACAATAAAAAAACGGAGTGTTAATACTCCGTTTTTTCTGTATTTTCCTCCCACATACGGAAGGCTCCAAGCGCCTCATCTCGCATCAGGGCAATCATCGGCTTGTGGCGGTCTTCTATCTTGCGGTCTATCTCCTCGTAGATAAACTCATCATCGAAACCTATCTTGGCAGCATCCTTTCTGTCGTTGGCATAATAGATACGGTCGAGATGTGCCCAGTAGATAGCACCCAGACACATCGGGCATGGCTCGCAGGAGGTATAGATCTCGCAGCCCTCCAGATTGAAGGTCTTCAGCTTGAAACAAGCCTGGCGCACACAGTTCACCTCGGCATGTGCCGTAGGATCGAGGTCGATGGTTACGCTGTTGGAAGCCTCAGCGATGATGATTCCGTCCTTGGCGATAACGGCACCAAAAGGTCCGCCACCGGTCTTCACGCTATTCTTTGAGAGCTCAATGGCTCTATGCATCAATTCTTCTTTTGTCATTCGTTTAATATTTTAGATTAATAATATCCCATCTTTATCATTTGGGGGCTACAAATTTACAAAAAAGAATTGATACGGCAAGCATTTCTTACCTATATTTTAGAAAAAGCCCTGCGGCTTTTTTCTTTTATCTCTATTTTCTTGCTTTTATCTATAAATTGATGTATCTTTGTACCTACATTTCAAGAATTAGCAATATCTCATGAATCAGAACAATATCAGCGCCGCAGAACTTTTCCAAAGGGTAAGGGAACTCCTTATGCTCCCAGAACTGGAACCGCAGACTCGCAACAAGATGATGCACGACACGCTCATCCTCTGCTGCCACGAAGGAGTAAAGGATACGAAACAGGCTTTCGGTAACCTTTTCTCCCAGGTGGATTATCTCTGTAAGGCTCACGGTATCAAGGTGGCAGACAAGATTGCCATCCAGACCATGCGCCGACACAGCAACTCGCAGGAACCGCTTTCGGGCGAAGACCTGAAATACGATGCACGTGCCCTCGCCCTCTTCATCTCCGCTGTCTTCGGAGTGGATGTTCCCCACGAACTCAACGTGCTCATTCCGCATACTCCCCGACCTTATCAGAAGGGACTGGAAATCAACAACCGCCGTATCCGATGCATCGTGAAGAACTGGGACGGAGATTTCATCCGTGTGGACATCGACCAGGATGCCGATGAGGAGGAATATCTCGTGCAGTTGAAGGATGAGGAGAATCATATCGACCATACCTATCTCTGGGATATCTTGAAGGAAGGGATGCAGCTCAACCTGCTCGACTGTCAGGTGAAGCAGCCCATCATCACTCCCCGCCTCATCGTGGTGGAACCGGATTATCTGGTAGATATCAGTAGCATCGCCACCTGTTTTACGGCTTTCGGTCATCATCCCCTGCTCTATCTTCTCAACCTGATGAAGCCCAGAGCCAACACCCAGGCTACCCTGCTCGGTAACTTTGCCGGAGCTGCGCTGGATGACATCATCAACAGCCACGGCAAATACCAGATGAACGAGACGGTGAAGACAAACTTCCGGGAGAAAGCCCTGGAATTCTGCACCTGTCCCTGGTTTGACCCCAAGAAGTTCTATACCGATGCCAGCCTGCAGGCTTTCAATCTGCAGCAGGTTGTGGATATCCTCTTTCCCCGCACCGCATCTCAGGCACAGATGTCAGCCTTCCGTGGCGAAAGTCTTTACGACCGGAAGAAAGCCATTCTGGAACCTTCGTTCGTCTGCGAAGCCCTCGGCATTCAGGGACGTGTGGATCTGATGACCACCGACTGCAAACTGCTGGTGGAACAGAAATCAGGACGCAACATGAATATCGAAAACCATCAGGTGGATCCGGGTTATCACAGTTATCAGCTGGAGCCTCACTATGTGCAGCTCCTGCTCTACTATGGTGTATTGCAGCACAACTTCAAGTTGAGCAACGACCGCGTGAACATCCGATTGCTCTACTCCAAATACCGTCCACAGGACGGACTGATGGTGGTAGCCTACTACCAGAAGCTCTTCAAGGAAGCCATCCAATACCGCAACCAGCTGGTAGCCGCCTCCTTCGAGATAGCCAAGGAGGGTTTCGAACATGCGCTAAACGAGTTTACCCCCGAGGTATTGAATGTGGCAGGCACTCAGGACTTCTTCTACAACAAGTATCTGAAACCGCAGATAGAAGCCATCACCAAGCCGCTCCATACCCTATCGCCCCTGGAGGAAGCCTACTTCTGTCGTATGATGACCTTCGTATTACGGGAACAGATGATCAGCAAGGTGGGTGCACAGGAAGGAACGAACACCTCCAGTTCCGACCTCTGGACCATGCCACTCACCGAGAAGAAGGATGCCGGAAATATCTATACCGACCTGCACATCATCCGAAAGGAACAGAGCTGCGCCGGAAGCGGATATGATACCATCACCCTGAGCGTACCCGACCAGGGCAAGGACTTCCTGCCCAACTTCCGCATCGGCGATATGGTGTATCTCTATACCTACAAGTTCAAGGAAGAACCGGATGTGAGAAAGGCTATATTATATAAAGGTGTGCTGCAGGAGATTCACAGCGATGAAATCGTGGTTCACCTGACCGATGGACAGCAGAACGCCGACATCTTTGAGACGAACCTGCCGTATGCCATCGAACACGGAACGAGTGATGCCTCTACGGGGGGAAGCATCCGCAACCTGCACCAGTTTATCTGTGCACCAAAGGACAAACGCGACCTTCTTCTGGGCCAGCGTGTTCCAGAGAGAGACACTTCGCAGGAATTGACCAGACACTATGACGATGTATTGGACGACATCATTCTCCGTGCCAAGCAGGCACAGGATTATTTCCTGCTCGTGGGACCTCCTGGAACAGGAAAGACCAGTCGTGCCCTGAAGTTCATGGTGGAAGAAGCACTGAATGACGGAACTGGAATGCCTACAGCAGAAAGCATCGCCGCCGGAGGCAAGTCGGCTTTTCAGCCTGCGTCCTCTATCCTGCTGATGAGCTATACCAACCGTGCCGTGGATGAAATCTGCGAGATGCTGGTAGATTCCGGCATTCCATTTCTGCGCCTCGGCAGCGAGTATTCCTGCGATGAGCGATTCCGCCCTTATCTGATAGAGAAGGCTATAAGCGACTGTCCGAAGCTGGAAGCCATCAAGCAATATATAATAGGTACGCGCGTGATTGTGGGCACCACTTCGATGATGACCTCCAAGCCCTTCATCTTTACGCTGAAGCACTTCAAGCTTGCCATCATCGATGAGTCGAGCCAGATACTGGAGCCTAATCTCATCGGTCTGCTATCGGCTGTAGATAAGTTCATCCTCATCGGCGACTACAAGCAGTTGCCTGCCGTCGTGCAGCAGAGCGAGAAGGATTCGGGCATCCCTACCATCAACGACAGTCAGAAAGGGGGTGTCATCGATATGAGTATCCTGCAGGACATCTGCCTCACCAACTGCCGCAACTCCCTCTTCGAGCGCCTGATCAGATGGGAAGACTACGAGGAGCGCACCGAATTCATCGGCATCCTGCGCCGACAGGGACGGATGCATCCGGAGATTGCCGAGTTTCCGAACCGGATGTTCTATCGCCGGGAGAAACTGGAACCCGTACCTTGTCCACATCAGTTGGAGTCGGAACTGTCGTACACCCTCCCATCAGAAGATGCACTTGATGACCTGCTGAAGGAACACCGCATGATCTTCCTCCCTTCCAGATTCTGTAAGGAACCGAATGTGTCGGACAAGATCAATGCCAACGAGGCAGAAATCGTAGTGGATATGCTTCGCCGCATCCACCGTTTCTACGGCGACAGGTTTGATGCCCAGAAGACGGTGGGCGTCATCGTACCCTATCGCAACCAGATAGCCATGGTGCGCAAAGGCATCGAAAAGCTGGGCATTCCGGAACTGGAAAAGATCAGCATCGACACCGTGGAGCGCTATCAGGGCAGTCAGCGTGATGTCATCATCTACAGTTTCACCATCCAGAACATCTGGCAGCTCGATTTTCTTGCCGGCAACAGCTTTGTGGAAGACGGAGCCATCATCGACCGCAAGCTGAATGTCGCCATTACCCGAGCCCGGAAACAGATGATTATGACGGGCAATGCAGAGATATTGCGCAATAATCAGATTTTTAGCCAATTAATGGACTATGTGAAAGAAAAAGGAGGATATTTTCAAAATTTCACCGAAAAAGTTTGGTGATTCAGAAATAAAGTCCTATCTTTGCAATCGGATTATAAACAAAAGGATAAACAAGAGACACAATAAGATATAGGATTCCGGTGCTCAACAGGCACTGGAATTCTTTATTTTTTATGCCTCCTGCCAACTTAATTAATAACAATAAACAAAAAGAAAATTATGGCTTACATGTCACAAGAAGGCTACGACAATCTCGTAGCTGAGCTGAAACAGCTCGTAACTGTAGAGCGCCCTAAGGCATCAGCCGCAATTGCTGAAGCCCGCGATAAGGGTGATTTAAGTGAGAACTCTGAGTATGATGCCGCTAAAGAGGCTCAGGCTCATCTAGAAGATAAGATCAATCGTCTGAAGCTCACCATTGCCGAGGCTAAAATCATCGACACCAAGCAGCTCAGCACCGACAGCGTGCAGATCATGTCGAAGGTAGAGATGACCAACATGGCTAACAAGGCAAAGATGACCTATACCATCGTGAGCGAGAGCGAGGCTAACCTGAAGGAAGGCAAGATTTCCATCAAGACCCCTATCGCACAGGGATTGCTCAACAAGAAGGTTGGTGAAATTGCAGAGATTAAGATTCCTCGCGGAACCATCAATCTTCGCATCGACAAGATTTCATTTGAATAAAAAGAATAAAGGAACTATCATACGGACAGTGATGCCCGTATGACGGTTCCTTTTATGTTATATGTAAGCCCATCAAGACATATTATTCATTTTAAACAGAAATAGAGATTATGGCAAGCATTTTTTCAAAGATTGCAGCGGGAGAGATTCCTAGCTACAAGTGTGCAGAAAGCGACAAGTTCTATGCTTTCCTCGACATTAGCCCTATCGGCAAAGGTCATACTTTGGTGATTCCTCGCAAGGAGGTAGACTACATCTTCGATATGGAGGATGCAGACCTGGCTGAGTTTGAAGTATTCGCCAAGAAAGTAGCCAAGGCTATCAAGGCAGCCTTCCCATGCAAGAAGGTGGCTCAGGTGGTTTTGGGTCTGGAAGTTCCTCACGCTCACATCCATCTCATTCCTATGAACAGCGAGGCTGACGTGAACTTCCGCAAGGAGCACCTCAAGCTCTCTGAAGAGGAGTTCAAGGAAATCGCCAACAAGATTTATACAGAATTCCAGAAGTTATAAGCAATAAAAAAGAGCAGCGAATCTTCGCTGCTCTTTTTCTATCCTATACGTATTCATCGCCCTTCTTCATCTGTATCTCATTCACATACTTGCGAATAAGGGCAGAAGAATCTTCCTTCTTGCATACCAGGAGCACATTGTCTTTCTCGGCAACGATAAAGCCATCAAGACCATTGAGTACGGCAAGCTTGCCCTTCGGCATCTTCACCACCGTATTATGGCAATCCTCAATGAAGACGTCGCTGTCTATCACCACATTGTCATCCTCGCTCTTCTGCATCGCCTCATAGATACTGTGCCAGGTACCCAGGTCGGCCCATCCGAAGTCGCATTTCATCATGCAGGCATTGGATGGCTTGTCCAATACGCCAAAATCTACCGAGATATTAGGGTAAGAAGAGAAGGTCTCCTTCATATAGGCATTCTCCGTCTCTATGCTGAACTCCGGATATTTCTTATCATACTCACGAAGCACAGGAGGCAGAATCTTGCAAAAGCACTCACGAAGATGCTTGACATTACTCAGGAAGATACCTGTATTCCAATAGAACTCGCCACTCTCAACAAAGATCTTGGCGAAATCACGCTCAGGTTTCTCCGTAAACGACTGTACGGCATAGATATCCTCTTCTACCACATCGCCCATCTGGATATAACCATAACCCGGTTCTGGACGGGTAGGCTTGACTGCCATCGTCAGGAAACGGTCGTTAGCTGCAACAAACGCCAAGCCCTCCAATACATTCTTGCGGAAAGCCTCTTCATTGAAGATGGCCTGATCGGAAGGAGTATTGATGATGCACGCATCAGGGTTCAGCATGGAGATGCGATGGTTAGCCCAAGCCATACTTGGAGCCGTATTGCGATGAATAGGCTCAGCCATTATGCGGTCGGCAGGTACCTCTGGCAACTGCTCTTTCACCAAATCTACATATTCCTCGTTGGTATTGATATAAATATGGTCGGCAGGTACTATCTTTGCCATGCGATCGAATGTCTGCTGCAATTGGGTACGTCCGACTCCAAAGAAGTCAATGAACTGTTTTGGATGACTGCTCCGACTGCATGGCCAAAGTCTTCGACCTTTTCCACCTGCGAGAATCACACAATAATTATTATTATCATTAAGTGTCATATTATAGTTCATTTTTTATAAGTTACTAAATTCAAGTGTAAAATTACTCATTATCTGCGAGAAAGCCAAATCTTTTCTAAGAATTTAATAAAGAATAGGAGAAATAAAACACATTTTTAGCTTTTTTCGCCCTTGGAATTGTTTTTTCAGAAAAAAAATCACCAAAAAGTTTGCTATTTCAATTTTTATTTGTACCTTTGCACCCGCAATCGCCCAGATGGCGGAATCGGTAGACGCGCTGGTCTCAAACACCAGTGGAGCAATCCATCCCGGTTCGATCCCGGGTCTGGGTACAAGGAGCTGCAAGTTTTTACTTGCGGCTCTTT
>ERZ1034713.86-NODE-86-length-58026-cov-26.029532_pt1 | contig 58026 bp, 60 predicted proteins | sample MGYA00520692_ERZ1034713 | MGnify/ENA primary metagenome ERZ1034713 (study PRJEB33766, sample SAMN09781717) | gut metagenome | biome: gut microbiome | host: Homo sapiens | place: Madagascar | study: EMG produced TPA metagenomics assembly of the PRJNA485056 data set... | reverse complement strand
AATATATTATTAACATTTCTTTACTTTTCTGCTCCTTCACAGGAGAAAAGAAGAGGGGTGCGGAAAATCGGACTGTCAGTGTCAGTGTCAGCAAGGCGTCACATAAAAGCGAGGTCGTGAGAAACTATGACTTCGGGAGAAGAAAACTAAATTTGCGCGCGTCGAAAACTATGGATTTCCGTAGGGTGAACTTACTGAACGCATTTTTGCTGAAAATCGCCTGTTTACGCATACCGAAATTTGGTCGTTCCAAGAAAAGGTGGTATCTTTGCAACAGATATAGAAACATCGAAAAACATTAACCATTAAAACACATTACAACTATGGCAAACAACACAAAAGGAACATTGAAGTATCGTAAGGTAAAGCGCACTCCACCCCTGGGTGAAAACGCTGGTAAGGAAAAGTGGTACGCCACGGTGGTAACCGACCGAGAGTTGTCGTTCGAAGACTTCGTCAACCACATCTCCGACCACGGCTCGCCCTACTCTCGTGGCTGTATCAACGGTGTGCTCACCGATGCACTCGACTGCCTGCAGGAGCTCATCCTCGACGGCAAGAGCGTACGACTCGGCGACCTGGGACTCTTCTCCATCGGCATGGCTTCGAAGGCCGAAGAGACTGCCAAGGACGTGAGCGCCCAGAGCATCAAGAAGGTGCACCTCATCGTGCGCAACACCCGCACCTGGAGCAACTCGGAGCTCAGCAAGAAGTGCAAGCTCAAGGAGTACGACGCCTTCGGCACTGACGGCACTCAGACCAACTCGCCCGGCACTGGCGACAACGGAGGCGCAGGCGGCTCCGGCACCACTGGCGGCACCACCCCCGGAGGCACAGGCAATCCAGGAGGCTCTGAAAGCACCGGAGGCGGCGACGGAGAATAGGCATCCTGACTCCTGAGCATCGCCAAGGGGAGTTGCCCGAAAACTCCCCTATCGAGAATCATTCACCGAAACACAGAACCCTTAAACATCTATCACTATGAAAAAGGACACTTGGAAAACCCTCATTCAGATCGCCATCAGCATCTTGACTGCTATTGCCACCACGCTTGGCCTCGCCAGCTGCACCCTGGCGTAGACCTTCCGCCACGCCTGGCTGGCATCTCTGAACGCCCCTCTCATCCGCTCTTCGCCCAAAGCCCGCGAGCCCCTCACAGCAGGGAGCCGCGGGCTTTTCGCTTTGGCATGCTGAAAAAAAGAGGAAAACATTTGGCGGTTTGAGGGATTCCTTGTATTTTTGCAATGGTTTATCAAAAAAGAAATAAGGCTTATGTGCAAATATGAAGAAATAGAAGGCTGGCGTCTGTCGAACGGAAAGACCATCAGGGAGATCAACAATGCCGTGCACGATGAGGTGGAACGCATCTACTTAGAGGCATGGTCGAAAGGCATCTCCGTGCCATATTTCGAGGGCGGCAAGACCTTTCTTGCCAATCCCGACGGAAGCGACGATGAAGCTTCCTTAGATTTCAATACACGCCAATACACCATCATCCGACAAGTTGCTGCACCAGGTAAAGGAAAAATGTCCTACTTGCTGCAAGCTTAGTTCCGTCATTTTACCCATAAAACAAAAGCACCATGGAAAGACGACCAGAGTTTACGATTATTGCAGGTCCTAACGGAGCCAGCAAAAGCCGATTAGGCATATTCTACTCGAATGTACAAGCCTTTGATGGAGACAGGCTTGCCATGACTCTTAAGAAAGAGCATCCAGACTGGGTCAGTCGATGGATTGACGGCACAGTCATCTCTACATTGATGAAAGAAACGGATAATGCAATAGAAAACAAGTTGAACTATGCATTCGAAACCAACTTTTCTTCAAATTTAGCAACTCATCTTATCCAAAAATTCAAAGATGCAGGATACAAAATCAGCCTCATCTATTTTGGACTTTCTTCCAAAGAGGACTCCCTTTCACGCGTCATGCAGCGCCAAGTCATGGGCGGGCACAACGTAAGTCAGGAGGTGATAGAATACAACTTTACCGAAGGTATCAAGCGTGTACGTGCCTCGCTTGCTCTCTTCGAGAACATTCTTTTTGTAGACGGCACATCTGATTTCGGTGACATCATTGCCATTCATATCCCGAAATCGGGCAAACACATGATAACCGACCATCCTCAAATATGGTTTGAGAAATTCTTCAAAGATGCTTTCGATAAACTTATTTGAACCTTTGAGTCAAAGGAGTTAAGACAATAGCCTTATTGCTTGTAATCAAGTCCACAAAGCTGTTGTCTTAACTCTCTCACTCCATCACTCCTCAGAGCATCATGGGAACTGTGGATAGTCATCGAAGCGAGGCTTGCGCTTCTCGAGGAAGGCCTTGCCGCCCTCCTGCGCCTCGTCCATGGTGTAATAGAGCATGGTGGCATCGCCTGCCAGCTCCTGGATGCCCGCCTGTCCGTCGAGCTCGGCATTGAGTCCGGCCTTGATCATGCGCAGTGCCAAGGGCGAGCGTTCCATCATGATCTCTGCCCACTCCACGCAGGTGTCCTCCAGCTCGGCGAGGGGCACCACCTTGTTGACCATGCCCATCTCCTCGGCCTCACGGGCGCTGTACTGGCGGCACAGGAACCATATCTCGCGGGCCTTCTTCTGTCCCACCATGCGTGCCAGGTAAGAGGCACCGAAGCCTGCGTCGAAGCTTCCCACCTTGGGACCGGTCTGTCCGAAGATGGCATTCTCGGAGGCGATGGTGAGGTCGCACATCACGTGGAGCACATGGCCGCCACCGATGGCATAGCCGTTCACCATGGCGATGACGGGCTTGGGCAGACGGCGTATCTGCATCTGCACGTCGAGCACATTGAGGCGTGGCACTCCGTCGGTTCCCACGTATCCTCCGCGTCCCTTGACGTGCATGTCGCCTCCGGCACAGAAGGCCTTGTCTCCGGCACCGGTGAGGATGACCACCCGTATGTTCTGACTCTCACGGCAATAGCTGAAGGCCTGCGACATCTCCCATGTGGTGAGGGGTGTGAAGGCATTGCGATAACGCTCTCGGTTGATGGTTATCTTGGCTATGTGATGATACTCTTCGAAGATGATTTCCTTGAAATCAAACCCTTCTATATTTTTCCATTCTCTCATATCGTTGTATTTATGTTTTATGTTTAATTTTGAGGAGTTATTTTTCAGGAGTTAACTTCTGAGTATTCTCCCCGAAAAATCCCTCCACGGCCTCGTTGTCGGCATCGATGTCGGTGAACACCTCCATGAGCATGGGGCGGTCGGACTCGGTATGGATGAGCCAGTCGATGCCATGTCGTAGGGAGGCCATGTCGTCGGCATTCTGATAAGCCACTCCGTGAGCCTGACAGAGGTGACAGGCCGAGGTGACGTGCTCTGCCATCACCAAGCGCTCGCGGGCGGCACTCTCCTTCAGTCCCTCAAACTTGCCGAAGATGGCACCTCCGCCATTGTTGAGCAGGAGGATGCGCAGACTGCCGTTGATATTGCGGTTCCAGAGGGCGTTCTGGTCGTAGAAGAAGCTCAGGTCGCCCAGCACGCAGAACACCTTCTGCTGGCTCTTGGCATCGGGATGATGCTGTTCGGAGAGCACCACCGACAGGCCTGCTGCTGCAGAGAGCGTGCCCTCGATGCCGTTGACGCCACGACAGCAATGCACATACTGGCAGGCGTAGATGCCCGCCAGGCGGATGGGCATGCTGTTGCCATAGAAGATACGGCACTCGCTCGTGTCGCCCAGCACGGAGTGGGCAAGATACTCCTGATGGAAGTATTTCACTGCCGCCATGCTGCTGTAGGGCGGCTCATAGTCGTAGGCGTGCCGCTTGGCAGCACGCAGAGCCCAGAACCACCGGTCCTTGAAGTCGTCGACATCGGCACTGTAGGCCTGGTCGTAATCGGTCATGGCAGAGGCCAGCTGGTCGGGGTCGCACTGGAAGATGCGGTCTATGTGCATGAAGGTGTCCACCATCTCGCCGTCCTTGCTCACCCGCCACACCTTGGCTCCGCCTCCGCCCTGCTCCCTGCTGCGGGCTGCCCGTCGCAGGAACTGCTTGAGGCGCTTGCTCACCAGCGTGCCGCCCACATAGAGGATGAAGTCGGGCATGAGGTCCTCGACATCGTAGGTCGCCATGCGTCGCCGCATCACGGGCACCTCTATCTCTCCTTTCTCCAACCGGGCGAGCACCTCCTCGAAACTGCTTGCCAAGAGGTTGCTGGAGTAGTCGTGCGAGGCGGGGTCCTTGCTCGACGTGCCGAGAGCGGTGGGCTCGATGAGCGTCACTGCCCACGAGCTGATGTTCTTGATGCCATGGAGCGAGGTCGAGGGATAGTCCTGTCCCACGACGATCATCGGCCTGCGGGCGTTCAGGAAGTCGAGCAGGTCGCCATAGTGGAATCCGCCTCCGTAGAGACCGGTCCTCACATAGTCTACCCAGTGGGTATGGGGGAGCTCCTTCTGGGTGAACTCGTAGAGGGGTTCGGCGATGTGTATGTTGATGTGCACGGGGCCCGACTTGCGGTGCACGCAGTCGATGACGGCCTCGTGGACCTGTCGCTCGCAATACCATGCCTGCTCGTCGTGCATCTGGGCAGAGGCAGGGTGGTCTATTATATAAGGTGTAATCATCGGCAGGTCGACACTCCTGTTCACCATCTGTCCGAAGACGTGGGCTTGCGGAAGGGTCTGGCCGTCCTGCTGACCTATCCACGCCTCGGGGCGGTCGGCAGAGATGACGATGATGGGCAACTTCTGATAGTAGGCTTCGGCAACGGCGGGATAGACATTGAGCAGGGCTGAGCCCGAGGTGACGCACACCGCCACGGGGTCAGGACTATAGCCCAGCGAGCCTGCCATCGACATGCCCAAGGCCATGAAACCGGCACTGCGCTCGTCGGTGACGGGATAGCACGTGATGCCCTCCGCCTCGTTGAAATTGTGAACCAAGGGGGCGTTCCTGCTTCCGGGACACACCACCACTCGCCTTACACCATGGCTCTTGAGCACACTGGTCAGGATATTGACATTCTCGATATTGCTATACATTTTTTTTATGAATGTTGAATGTTTAATTTCAGGAGTTAAAGGAGTTAAGGAGTTATCGCTCCCTGCGGTCGCTGAGGAGTTAAGACAAATGCTTTTAGAGGGCAATGTTTTAATGTTTGATTTCAAGCAATAAGACTGTTGTCTTAACTCCTTTAACTCCTTAACTCCTTTAACTCCTGAGTATTCTCCCTAAACTCAAACCAGCTCCATCATGGTCTGCATCTTGGCCTCGGTCTCCCTCCACTCCTTCTCCATCTCGCTCTCCTTCAGGAGACCGCCACCGGCATAGAGCTCGCAGATGCCGCCAGGCAGAAGACGCATACAGCGGAGCGACACGAAGAGATGGGTATCGGCACGGGGCGACAGCATGCCCACGAAACCACTGTAGTACCGACGGGGCTCGTGCTCATGACGCAGGATAAACCTGCGGGCTGGCTCCTTGGGAATGCCACACACGGCTGGCGTGGGATAGAGCGCTTCGAGCACATCGCCCAGCACGTCGGCACAGGGCAGACGGAAATGGATGTCGGTACGCAGATGACACAGATGGGCCGCCGTCATCGTGTAGGGACCCTGCAGACGATAGTCGTCGGAGAAGGTCCTGATGCACGCCTCGATATAATCGGTGACGTACTGCTGCTCCTCCTGGTCCTTCTGCGGCCACTCCAGGCCCTCTACAGCCTTCGTGGATAAGGGCGGGATGGTAGTAGCAGGCGCCTTCTGCGTGCCCGCTAACGACATGGTATGAAAGGCATTGCCGTTGCCCTGGAGTAGGATTTCGGGCGTTGCCATCAGCCACATTCCCGAAGGCTCTGTATACACCAAAGCCACAAAGAGACGGGGATACAGGCGACAGGCCTTCTGGAAGAGTGCCTCTGCCGATAAACGGGTGTGCAGGGTGGACTTGCGTGCCAAGACTATCTTGCGAAACACGCCACGCTCCAACTGCCCGTGAAAACATTCATAGTCGCGGGCATAAGCCTCTGTGCAGGGCGATTTCTGCACTCGTCGTCCTCCCTTGGCATCATCAACGCACTGAGCTTCTGACACAAAGTCACGCACTTCGTCGGGACGAATCAGCACCACGGGGCATTCGGCCGAAGGCTGGAAGGGCGCTATCACGAAGCCTTCCTTGCCATTGAGCTGAGCCACAGAGGAGAGGATTTCGGGCTCTCCCACGTGCTGCGCCACATAGGTGGCATGCTGCTCGCAGGGCAAACGATAATACGCAAAAGCCGTCATCTTCTTATTCTGCCTGTTTCTTGGGTTGGTCTTTCTTCGGAGTGATCACATAGTTGGTCACCTGCACGGTGCACACGGTCTCGTCCTGCGAGTTGCGTATGTCCACCTGCCATGTGTGCAGCACTCTTCCCTTGTGCACCAACTTGGCGTAAGCGGTAACGGTGTCACCCTCGGATACGGCGATGACATGGGTGCCGCTCACGTTGATGCCCACGGCAATGCGTCCCGGACAGAGTGCCAGCGAGCCTATGCCCGCCACATTCTCGGCCAGCGCCAGCGAGGCGCCACCACTCAGGAATCCAAAGGGCTGGCGATTGCGCTCGTCGACCTTCATCGTCGCCATGATGGTATCGGGCTCGGGGGTAGAGATGAATTTCATACCCAGCGTCTTCGACAGTCCGTCGGTCTTACTGATCCTCTTTACTATTTCATCTATGTTCATTGTGCTGTTTTTTTAAGTATAATGCAAAATTAATAGAAATAAGAGATAAAACAAAATAAATAAGGTAATTTTATACTTTTATCGAGAAAAAACAAATTTGGAAGAATAAATTTGGAGTTTACAAAGAAAACTCGTACTTTTGCAAAAGAGTATACTTAAAAAAGTTAGCAAAATGGAAGACAAATATAAGATTCCTTTTATAAATGCGTGCATTCGATGTATGGGGAGTAGATATAATCTTCCCATCAAGAACGCATACCAATACTTGAAACATTTTCAAGGCATCCACTTTTTAATACAATTCTATAATACCCTTCATCTTCAGTCTATCGAAGATACTGTAGACGATTTAGTTGTTATATGTCAAAAAAATGGAGGAACTTTAGCATGATACTCTACCACGGTACTAATGTTGATTTCGATGAAATAGAAATCAAAAAAACAAGGAATTACAAAGATTTCGGACAAGGTTTTTACCTTACTGACATAAAAAGCCAGGCCGAAGAATTAGCTACCAAAAGAGCACTCATGTTTGGAGGCACCCCTATTGTACAAAAATACGAGTTCGACGAACAGCTCTTAGAATCCCCTGATATTAAAGTCCTCCAGTTCGATTTCGTTTGCGCAGAATGGGCGGAGTTTATCTACAAGAACCGAAGTAGGACAACCCCACCTTACAAGCACAATTATGATATTGTCATCGGTCCAATAGCTGACGACGGCGTTGCCTACTTACTTGGACGATACGAAGAAGGCACCTATACGATAGAAGAACTGGCCGAAGAATTGAAATTCAAACATCTCAATAACCAATACTTCTTTGGGACAAGCAAAGCTATTCTCTTACTCAAAAGATTGAAAAAATGACAAAAGAACAGATAAACAAATACTTGACAAACAGAGCTGTTGATAAAATGACAGAATACTTGATGCAGGATTACAACATATCCATAGAGCAAGCTTTAGATTTCATTTACAATTCAGATACATATCAAAAGCTCAATGACAAAGAAACCGGTCTTTACGTCGAAAGCCCTGCTTATATATATCAGTTGCTTGACAGAGAATACAAGACTGGCGTTTTTGCATAACACTCAATATCTGACTCAACTTCCGCACATGAGGAAGTTCCTGTCTTTTTCAGACTTAACGAAGGGAAAACTCATCTATTTTGCATCGTTTGCACATTATTAATATATTAAAAAGCATAAAATACTACGTCAGTTAAAATTTTATTCGTATTTTTGCACCACGAATAATAAGATATATCTCAATAGAATATGAACATTTTAGAGTTGAGCGAACAGGAAATAGTTCGCAGACAGTGTCTTCAGACATTGCGAGAGATGGGCATCGACCCATACCCAGCAGCAGAGTTTCCAACCAATGCATTCAGCACAGACATCAAGGCTGAGTTCAAAGACGAGGACGAGCCACGCCAGGTAGTGATCGCAGGCCGTATGATGGGCCGACGCGTGATGGGCAAGGCAAGCTTCGCCGAGTTGCAGGATTCTAAGGGAAGAATACAGGTCTATATCGCCCGCGATGAAATCTGTCCCGACGAGAACAAGGACCTTTACAATACGGTATTCAAAAAATTGCTCGACATCGGTGACTTCATCGGTGTCAAGGGTTTCGTCTTCCGCACACAGACAGGCGAGATCTCCGTTCACGCCAAGGAGCTGTGCCTGCTCTCCAAGAGCCTCAAGCCACTCCCTATCGTGAAGTACAAGGACGGCGTGGCATACGACAAGTTCGACGACCCTGAGTTGCGCTATCGCCAGCGCTATGTCGACCTCATCGTCAACGACGGCGTGAAGGACACCTTCCTGCAGCGTGCCACAGTATTGCGCACCCTGCGCAGTGTGCTTGACAACGCTGGTTATACAGAGGTGGAGACTCCTACCCTGCAGAGCATCGCAGGTGGTGCTTCGGCCCGCCCATTCATCACTCACTTCAATGCGCTCGACCAGGATATGTACATGCGTATCGCCACCGAGCTCTATCTGAAGCGACTCATCGTAGGCGGCTTCGAGGGTGTCTATGAGATCGGAAAGAACTTCCGCAACGAGGGTATGGACCGCAACCACAACCCTGAGTTCACCTGCATGGAGCTCTACGTACAGTACAAGGACTACAACTGGATGATGTCATTCACTGAGAAGTTGCTCGAAACCATCTGTATCGCTGTCAACGGCAAGCCAGAGCGCGAGATCGACGGCAACATCGTAAGCTTCAAGGCACCTTACCGCCGTCTGCCTATCCTCGACGCCATCAAGGAGAAGACCGGCTTCGACTGCAACGGAAAGACCGAGGAGGAAATACGCAACTTCTGCAAGGAGAAGGGCATGGACGTAGACGAGACCATGGGCAAGGGCAAGCTCATCGACGAGCTCTTCGGAGAGTTCTGCGAGGGAACCTTCATCCAGCCTACCTTTATCACCGACTACCCTGTGGAGATGTCGCCACTCACCAAGATGCACCGCTCTAAGCCAGGACTCACCGAGCGCTTCGAACTCATGGTCAACGGCAAGGAGCTGGCCAACGCATACTCTGAGCTCAACGACCCTATCGACCAGGAAGAGCGCTTCATCGACCAGATGAAACTGGCCGACAAGGGCGACGACGAGGCGATGATCATCGACCAGGACTTCCTGCGCGCACTCCAGTATGGTATGCCTCCTACATCGGGCATCGGCATCGGTATCGACCGTCTCGTCATGCTCATGACGGGCAAGACATTCATCCAGGAGGTGCTCTTCTTCCCACAGATGAAACCCGAGAAGAAGATGCCTCAGAGCTCTATCAAGGAATGGGAAGAGATCGGCGTGCCAGAAGACTGGGCATACGTGCTCCGCAAGGCTGGCTTCAACCTCATCTCCGACATCCGCGACGAGAAGGCTCAGGGATTACAGCAGAAGATCGGCGAAATCAACAAGAAGTACAAACTCGGATACGAGAAGCCTTCTGTTGATGATATCCAGGGCTGGATTGATGCAGCAAACAAATAAAATTCAAGTTTTTGGGTTTCAAGAATTAGGGAATTGGAGATAATTCTGAAATTCTCTAATTCTTGAAAAAAACTTGAGAACATTAAACATTGAATAAAAAGGTGTATAATTGCGGTAAAATTGCGATAATTGGCGGAGGAAGCTGGGCAACAGCTATAGCCAAGATTGTGGTGGGACATACTCATCACATAGGTTGGTATATGCGTCGCGACGACCGCATCGAGGACTTCAAGCGACTGGGACACAACCCTGCCTATCTCATAGCAGCACGGTTCAATGTCGAAGAGATATTCTTCTCCTCAGACATCAACAAGATAGTGCAGAACTACGACACACTCGTGTTCGTAACACCATCGCCCTACCTGAAGAATCATCTCAAGAAACTCAAAACCCGGATTGACGACAAGTTCATCATCACGGCCATTAAGGGTATCGTACCCGACGAAAACCTCGTATGCTCGGAATATTTCCATCAGGTGTACGACGTGCCCTATGAGAACCTCGCCTGCATCGGCGGACCGTCACATGCCGAGGAAGTGGCGCTCGAAAGACTCAGCTACCTCACCGTGGGATGCAGTGACACCGAGAAAGCCAAGGCCTTTGCCAACGACTGTCTGGCAAGCGAGTTTATCAAGACCAAGACCTCGAGCGACGTGATCGGCATCGAGTACTCTTCCGTGCTCAAAAACGTTTACGCCATTGCTGCCGGTATCTGTGGAGGACTGAAGTATGGCGACAACTTCCAGGCGGTGCTCATGTCGAACGCCGTGCAGGAGATGCACCGCTTCCTCACTTCCGTGCACCCCATCGAGCGAAGCATGTACGACTCGGTCTACCTCGGCGACCTGCTCGTGACGGGATACAGCAACTTCTCACGCAACCGCACCTTCGGAACCATGATAGGCAAGGGTTACAGCGTGAAGAGTGCACAGGTAGAGATGGAGATGATCGCAGAGGGATATTTCGGCACCAAGTGCATGAAGGAAATCAATCGCCACATGCACGTCAACATGCCGATTCTCGATGCCGTATATAATATATTGTACGAGCGCATCAGCCCGCAAATCGAAATCAAACTCCTGACCGACTCCTTCAGATAAGGACACGCACAGCCCCCGTCAACCGGTTTCGGAACAAGAGCTTGTCTTCAAGTAGAAACTTTTTAACACATTCATTTAGATATTTAAATCATTTAGATAAAAGTAGAAATGAAAAGTATCAGCTTAAACATTACAAAGGCTGCTTCCTTCCTCGCAGAAGGTGCAGTAAAGGCTTACGAGCCTAAGGTAAAGGCCGCTCAGGAAGCTCTTGAGAACGGCACTTGTGAAGGTAACGACTTCTTGGGATGGTTGCATCTGCCATCTTCTATCACTCCTGAGTTCCTCGACGAGATTCAGGCTGTGGCCAACACCCTGCGCGAGAAGTGCGAGGTGGTTGTGGTAGCAGGTATCGGTGGTAGCTACCTCGGTGCACGCGCCGTCATCGAAGGCCTCGGAAACTCTTTCGCATGGCTCGTAGCAGACAAGAAGAACCCTACCATCCTCTTCGCAGGAAACAACATCGGTGAGGACTACCTCTACGAGTTGACTACATACTTGAAGGACAAGAAATTTGGTGTCATCAACATCTCTAAGTCGGGTACCACTACCGAGACTGCCCTGGCTTTCCGCCTCTTGAAGAAGCAGTGCGAGGACCAGCGTGGCAAGGACGAGGCCAAGGATGTCATCGTGGCCGTTACCGACGCCAAGAAGGGTGCTGCACGCACTTGCGCTGACAAGGAGGGCTACAAGAGCTTCATCATCCCTGACAATGTAGGTGGTCGCTTCTCTGTACTGACTCCAGTAGGTTTGTTGCCTATCGCTGTGGCTGGCTTCGATGTAAAGCAGCTCGTTGCTGGTGCTGCCGACATGGAGAAGGCTTGCGGCAAGGACGTGGCTTTCGACGAGAACCCAGCTGCCATCTATGCTGCCACACGTCAGGCACTCTACACACAAGCTGGCAAGAAGATCGAGATCGTATGCAACTTCCAGCCTAAGCTGCACTACTTCGCTGAGTGGTGGAAGCAGCTCTATGGCGAGAGCGAGGGCAAGGACCAGAAGGGTATCTTCCCTGCTGCCTGCGACTTCACTACCGACCTCCACTCTATGGGTCAGTGGATTCAGCAGGGCGAGCGCTCTATCTTCGAGACCGTCATCAGCGTTGAGACTCCTAACGAGAAGCTGCTCTTCCCTCACGACGATGAGAACCTCGACGGCTTGAACTTCCTCGAGGGCAAGCGTGTGGACGAGGTGAACAAGATGGCTGAGCTCGGTACCCGTCTGGCTCACGTAGACGGTGGTGTGCCTAACATCTTGGTTAACGTACCTGAGTTGAACGCCTACTATCTCGGCCAGCTCATCTATTTCTTCGAGAAGGCTTGCGGCATCAGCGGTCTCCTGGAAGAGGTGAACCCATTCAACCAGCCTGGTGTTGAGGCATACAAGAAGAATATGTTCGCATTGCTCAATAAGCCTGGCTATGAGGCAGAGAGCAAAGCCATCCAGGAGCGTCTGGCTAACGAAAAATAATAGATGAAAGAAGCTATTTCAAAATACTTAAAAGACCACGGCTTTGGGGAGTTCAACCCTAAAGCCGTTCTTTTTGATATGGACGGTGTGCTGTACGACAGCATGCCCAATCATGCCGTGGCATGGCAGGAATCCATGAAGCAGTTCGACATCCACATGACGGCATCCGACGCCTATGCCACAGAGGGCGCTCGAGGCATAGACACCATTCAGATGATGGTGAAGAAGCAGAAAGGCATCGACATCTCGCTCGACGAGGCACAGAAGATGTACGACGTGAAGACCGAAATCTTCCACACCATGCCTACTGCACAGATCTTCCCCGGGGTAAAGGACATCATGCAGAAAATCAAGAATGCCGGTATGCAGGTGGGCGTGGTGACGGGAAGCGGACAACGACCGCTCATCCTGAGATTGCTCGACGACTTCGGCGACTTCCTCGACGAGTCGCACATCGTTACGGCATACGACGTGAAACGGGGCAAACCCAATCCCGACCCTTATCTCATGGGACTTCAGAAGGCAGGAAACCTGAAGCCCTGGCAGGGCATCGTGGTGGAGAATGCGCCCTTAGGCGTTCGTGCAGGTGTTGCTGCCAATATCTTCACCGTGGCCATCAACTCGGGACCTCTTCCCGACGAAGAGCTCTCCCATCAAGGTTGCAACCTGCTCTATCACAAGATGACCGAGTTCTGCAATGACTTCGAATCACTGATTTCAATCCTATAGCGACAAAGCCCCCTCGCTATAGGATTTTTTTCTATCCGTCAAACCAAGAACAAGCGGTCTCTAAACATCTATTTCGGTTTCTTGCAGAACGTGGAGCAACTTAGAATAATCGGCTTTTGAGATGCGTCGCCCTCTGAGGCTTCTCACCTGAGGATAATCTTCGAAATAAGACTCCTGGGTGGTATACCACTGATGATGTCTCACCTCTCGAAGTGCCCGGATCTTTCGCTCTATCCCCGTGGCAAAACTCGGATTGACACGCGACAGGTAATGTTTACCATCGTGCATTTCAATGGCCAACATCAAGTAAGTCTGCGGACCTCGCAAAGTCTGTTTAGCCTTTACCTGCTCACTCACCTTCCACCCCTTGGTAGAGGTCATGACCCTGATATCCCAGCCATACTTCCGGTTCAGGTTGTCCATCATCCCACGAAACACGACACCATGCGAAGAGGTATCGCGAAGCCCCGTATAGGCTATGGCGTAATGTATCATCTCATGAAGCAACACACTCTTGGCCTGACGATCGGTCATGTCGTAATAGGTTGTCATCGATATCTTGAAATCGTAAAGACGCACCTTGCCCCACCTCGACGCACGCTTAAACGCCATTTGTCCCAAACGGGTTCTGGCACGACTCAAAGCCATAACTGGCAATGGCAGTTGGGCATCGAAATAGGAGCTGTTGAATGTTTCAAACCATCTCTCCATCCATTCCACGGTTACTATCATGATTCTTTATTACTTTATTCCTTGTTGCTATGTCCGAAATGTCGGCACAAAGATACTACTTTTTCTGCATTTATACGAACCGAAGCCTAAAAGAATCATTTCTGCAAAAGAATACAAAAGTACACCCGAAATGGTTGCTCATCAAAAAAAAACGCTTTTTGAGAGAAAAAGCCTACAAAACCCACCTATAGACAAGAAAAAACTACCAAACAGAAGAAAAACAAAGGGAAATATAAAAATAAATGCCAAAATATTTGGTGGAACAAAATAAAAGCAGTACCTTTGCAATCGCTTTTGAAAAGCAAGGGTGGTTACCAGAGTGGCCAAATGGGGCAGACTGTAAATCTGCTGGCTATGCCTTCGGTGGTTCGAATCCATCACCACCCACTTTTTCCCAACATAACTCGTGATAAAAGAGTCCGGATTTCCCACGAAATCTGGATTTTTTTTGTTTATACGTCACTTATACCAAACCAACATTAAACAAACAGCCCCCGTTCATAAAAGATACGGGGGCTATCGGTTTACTTCAAACTGTCACGATACCATTTGTAGAATTTCTCCACACCGTCTTCGATCTCCACCTTGTGGGTCCAACCCAGGGAGTGCAGCTTCTCTACATCAATGAGCTTACGGGGAGTTCCATCAGGCTTGCTGGCATCAAACTCTACGGTTCCCTCGAATCCTACGGCCTTGACCACCAGCTCGGACAACTCGCGGATGGTAAGCTCCTTGCCTGTGCCCACATTGATGTGGCAATTACGTATCTCACCCAAAGAAGGAATGGCTCCACCACGTCCCTCAGAGTTGTTGCGGTCTACTGCTCCATCCACCTTGGCACCATAGAATACCGAAGAATACTTCTCTATTCCGATAATATCGCTGAAGTCAACATTGAGCAGCACGTGCACGCTGGCATCAGCCATATCCTCGCTCCACAAGAACTCACGCAGAGGTGTTCCTGTTCCCCAGAGCACCACCTTGTTGTCATAGATGCCATAGAACTCCAGAGCCTTGAGAATTCGCTCATGCGAGTTGTTGCCGTCCACGTTTCCCTCGCCTATGAGGGCACGGAGCTTGTCGGTAGGGTTAATGGGGCGCTTGTTCATATCCACCTCGATACTGTGCCAGTCGCCGTCGTGAATGAGCTTGGCAAGATATATCTTGCGCATCATGGCTGGCATCACATGACTGTTCTCCAAGTGGAAGTTGTCATTGGGGCCATAGAGGTTGGTAGGCATCACGGCGATATAGTTGGTGCCATACTGCAGGTTGTAGCTCTCGCACATCTTCAGACCTGCTATCTTGGCAATGGCATATTCCTCGTTGGTATACTCGAGTGGCGAGGTGAGGAGCACGTCTTCCTTCATGGGCTGTGGTGCATCCTTGGGATAGATGCAGGTAGAACCCAGGAAGAGCAACTTCTTCACGCCGTGCGAATAGGCATTGCTGATCACATTGCACTGCATCTTCATGTTCTGCATGATGAAGTCGGCACGATAGAGCGAGTTGGCCATGATACCTCCCACGAAGGCTGCTGCCAAGACCACAGCATCGGGCTTCTCCTCATCGAAGAACTTCTGTACGGCATACTGGTCTGTCAGGTCGAGTTCCTTGTGCGAACGGCCTACAAGATTGTGATAACCTCTCTTCTCGAGGTTGTTCCAGATTGCAGAACCCACCAGTCCGTGGTGTCCTGCAATATAAATCTTAGAATCTTTGCTTAATGACATATTTCTATTTTTATCAAGAATTTTCTTATCTCTATTTTTTATTTAGTCAAGAATTACAGGAATTAGAGATATACAAATATCCATATTTAAACCTGCATTAACAAAGAAAATTCTTATTTATTGAAGTTTCGCAAGTTTTGTGCCCCACACGCCCTGAAGGGGCAGAAGCTCTTAGCCCAGGGCAGCGCCCTGGGCTATTTTGGGCGCAAACCTGTCGCCCTGTAAGGGCAAAAGCTTTAAAACTCCAGGCAATACATAAAGCTTTTGCCCTTACAGGGCGCCTTGCTGATTGCTATTATACCCAGGGCGATGCCCTGGGCTAGGAGCTTTTGGGCCTTCAGCCCGTACTTAAACCACTTGCGAAAGTTCAGTTATTTATCTTCAAAAAGAGACACCAAATAGAACTCTGTAATTCTCTAATTCTTGAAAAATAAAACTCTTGATTATTTCACGATACCCTTCTCCAAGTACTCAGCCAGGTTGCAACGAACCTTCTGACCGGCATCCTCGGCGGCAACCTTGGCCATATCGCTCTCTACCATGATCTTGACAAGGTCTTCGAAAGAAGTGGTGTTAGGATTCCAGTTGAGCTTGGCCTTTGCCTTGGTAGGATCGCCCCAGAGATTGACAACATCGGTAGGACGATAGAAATCGGGAGACACCTCGACGAGAGTCTTGCCGATCAACTCCTCAGGACCTTCCACGCAGATACCCTTCTCGTTCTCTTCCTTGCCTTCCCACTTCAGCTCGATACCTACATAATGGAAAGCCAGCTGGGCGAACTCACGAACAGAGTGCTGCTTGCCGGTGGCAATGACGAAGTCCTCAGGCTTCTCTGCCTGGAGGATGAGCCACATACACTCCACATAGTCCTTGGCATAACCCCAGTCGCGCAATGAATCGAGGTTGCCCAGATAGAGTTTCTCCTGCTTACCCTGCTTGATGCGGGCTGCGGCAAGAGTGATCTTACGTGTCACGAAAGTCTCACCACGGCGCTCACTCTCATGATTGAAGAGGATACCCGAACAGCAGAACATATTGTAAGCCTCACGATACTCCTTCACAATCCAGAAACCATACTGCTTGGCAACAGCATATGGCGAATAAGGATGGAAAGGAGTATTCTCATTCTGAGGAACCTCCTCCACCTTGCCATAAAGCTCGGAAGTGGAAGCCTGATACATACGGCAGGTATCTGTCAGTCCGCACTGGCGGATGGCCTCAAGGATGCGAAGCACACCTGTGGCATCTACATCGGCAGTAAACTCAGGAGAGTCGAAGCTTACCTGTACGTGGCTCTGAGCAGCCAGGTTGTAAACCTCGGTAGGTTTCACCTTGTTCATCACCTGGATGATACTCATAGAGTCGCCGAGATCGGCATAGTGAAGATGGAAGTTGGGCTTGCCTTCCAAGTGGGCGATACGCTCACGATAGTCGACTGACGAACGGCGGATCGTGCCATGAACATCATAACCTTTCTCCAACAACAACTCTGCCAGGTAAGAACCGTCCTGGCCTGTGATACCCGTGATAAGGGCTACTTTCTTCTGTTCCATTTATTCCTTTTATTTAAGTTTCGGTTTTTTAAAAACACAGTACATATCTATAATGCTGCAAAAGTACGACTTTTTATGCAAATAATCAAGTTTTTAAGCCCGAAAATCTACTTTATTCGCCTACAGGTCTGTTGGTTCGCAGGTTTGCTCCTTGGGCCAGTTGACCAGAAACAGCTTGTCAGTGGCACGCGTGAAGGCTGTATAGAGCCAGTGAATATGATCGGGAGTAAGCATATCATCGGTCATATATCCCTGGTCCACATATACATGCGCCCATTGTCCGCCCTGTGCCTTATGGCAGGTCACGGCATAGGCGTACTTGATTTGCAGGGCATTGAAATAAGCATCCTGGCGAATAGACTTCATGCGGTCGGCCTTCAATGGCACAAAGTACTGATAGTCTTCCTCCACTTGCCTGAAGAGCTCCTCCTGCTGCTCGTGGGTAAGGGCCGGCGCCTCGCTCTGCAAGGTGTCGAGCATACCCGTCACCTGCATCTCGTAATCATCATAGTCGGGCAACTGCAACAGCAATGTGGCAAAGCGGAACCCATACAGCTCGATATAGTTGCTCACCCTCAACACCTTAGCCCTGTCGCCATTGGCAAGAAAGGCAGGAACAGCGCCGGCACTTCCCTCCCCGCTCTCCTTCTTCTCCTTCTCCGTCCAGAAGTAGTTGTTCTTCACGATCATGAGCATATCGCCCGACGAGAGTTCCTCCTCACGGTCGAGCACCATGTTCCTGATACCATTATTATATATATTGGCGCGCTTGTTGCTTCGGGTGATGACCATCGTCTCGTCCATCCCCACATGATGATAACTGTCGCCAAGACTCTCCACCAGCTCTGCTCCCGGCATCATCACGATATCGGCAAAGCCCTTGAAGCGTATCAGCGGAAGTCCTGTCACAGCATCATGGGTTATCATCTGTCTGATGAGGGTGGCATTATAGAGGATGCCCGACGACTGACTCTGTCGCAACACCTCATTGAGGTCGCACTCGTAAACCTTCAGACCATATCCCTCCATCACCGATGCGCTGAGGGCAGGCGACTCCTCCTCGCCCACAGGGGGCAACTGTGCCTTGTCGCCGATGAGCAACAGGCGGTCGTTATGTCCCTGATACACAAACTTCACCAGGTCGTCGAGCAGACATCCACTGCCGAAAGTTGTTCCCCCCAGCCCCATATTGGCTATCATCGAAGCCTCGTCCACCATGAAGAGCGTGTCGGTGTAAAGATTGTCGTTCAGACTGAACTGACCGTCAACACCGGCAAAAGCCTTCTCTCTGTAGATGCGGCGATGGATGGTATAGGCAGGAGCCCCACTGCCCAGCGAGAACACCTTGGCAGCCCTGCCCGTAGGGGCAAGGAGCATCACCTTCTGGCGTATCTGCAGCAGGGTACGCACGATGGCTCCCGAAAGCGAGGTCTTTCCCGTACCGGCACTGCCTCGCAACATCATCACTGCCTGAGGGTCGCGATCGGTCAGAAAACTGACAAAAGTATCGAGTGCCTGCCCCTGCTCCTGCGTAGGAGCAAAGCCAAACTGTTGCAATATCTTATATTTTAGGGATTCGATGACCATAACTCAAAAAAAAATTGTATCTTTGCACCATGCAAAAGTAACAATACTTTTTGAAATGAGAAAGAAAATAAGCAACAATTCTATCCTGGCAGCCTGTGTGCTCGTGGTTTTGACGCTCTGCCTGCTGAGTGTATGGCAACCCATCCACTTCCAGAAGGTAAAGGAACAAAGGGAGACGGCCGTCAAGCAAAGGCTCATGAAGATAAGAACTGCCGAGGAGAACTACAAGAGGCGGCACGGAACCTACACCGGCGACTTCGCCACGCTTATCAAGGGGAAATGGCTCGACAGGGAAATGCAGTACATTCCCTTCTCTGACAACAAGAGATTCTCGCTCTCGGCAACCACCATCGTGACCAAGAACGGCAAACAGATACCGCTCATGGAATGTGGAGCCACCTACGAGGAATACTTGGATGGCCTCAACGAAGATGCCATACAGCAGGAAACCGACAATGCCAACATGGAAGGAAGGTTCCCAGGACTAAAAATTGGAGACATCACAACAAACAACGACAATGCAGGCAACTGGTAACAACAACACAACGAAACTTCTGCAGACACGGCTCACCATCCGTGCCGGCAAGAACAGCCTCAGCTTCTCGGTAGCAGAAGGCGAACGCCAAGTGACATACGAGCCCTATGCCATGAAGAGTGGCGTATCAATGGCAGCCAACCTAAGACAGGCTTTCAAGGAAAGCGAACTGCTGTTGCGCGGTTACAGAAAGGCACGCCTCTTCATCGACACCCCTGTCTTGCTCGTCCCTGTCGACGAGTTCGACGAGAAACAGAAAGATACTTTCTATCAGTACAGCTTCGAGGAGCACGAGAGCGACATCATCATGCACAGAGTACAGCCTCAGCTCAACGCCGTGGCGCTCTTCCCTCTCAACAAAGACTTGAGAACGGTGATGGAGGACAACTTTGCCGACGTGCGCTTCACTCCTGTGCTGCAACCCGTATGGAACCATCTGCACCAGCGCAGCTTCGTGGGCATACAGAAGAAGCTGTTCGCCTATTTCCACGACGGCAAACTCGACATCTTCTGCTTCGACAAGAACCGCTTCAAGTTCTTCAACTCCTATGCCACCACACATGCCAAGGATGCCATCTACTTCATCCTATATGTATGGAAACTGCTCGGCATGGACCAGAAGAAAGACGAGCTGCACGTTGTGGGCGATGTGCCGGACAAGGACTGGTTCATCCACAACACCAAGCTCTACATTCAGAAGACTTACCTTCTCAACCCTGCTGCCGAATTCAACCGGGCACCGCTTACCGAAATCAAGAACATTCCTTTCGATCTGCAGGCGCTCTACCTCAGCAAGTAGGAAAGCCCTCCCTGAGGGATGGCCTCACTCAAACCATACATCAACCAACATCACACTCAACAAAAGAATGCGCATCATAACAGGACAATATAAAGGAAGACATTTTGATATTCCACGTACCTTCAAGGCACGTCCTACCACCGATTTTGCCAAAGAGAATATCTTCAATGTACTGCAAGGATACATCGACTTCGAGGATGCTGTCGCCCTCGACCTCTTCGCAGGCACAGGCAGCATTTCGCTCGAACTGGTTTCACGAGGCTGTAGCCGGGTGGTAAGCGTCGAGGCCGACAGAGACCATGCCAACTTCATACGCCAGTGCTTCAAGAAGTTGGGCGATGAGAGCGACCTGCTCATCCGTGGCGACGTGTTCCGCTTCCTGAAGAGCTGTCATCAGAAGTTCGACTTCATCTTTGCCGACCCTCCTTATGCTCTCAAGGAACTGCCCGAGATACCCCGGCTCATCCTCGAAGGCGACCTGCTCAACGAGGGTGGTATCTTCGTCTTCGAACATGGCAAGAACTACGACTTCTCCGACCATCCCCGCTTCTTAGAGCACAGAAGCTATGGCAGTGTCAACTTCTCTATCTTCAGATAATCATCTAAAGCAGTGGTGACAAGAGCCTTACTGTCGACTCGAAGAGGCGCTTCAGGAAGGGACGCTTGATGTAATAAGTCACATCGTCGGTCAACTGACAGTGCGCCTCATCTTCCAGAAAAATGTTCTTGATTCGCAAAGCCATGTCTGTGTCGAAGAAGAAGGCATTGGCCTCAAAGTTGTTCTCAAAACTGCGGAAGTCGACATTCGTACTTCCACACGAGCATATCTTGTCATCGCTCACCAACAGCTTGCTGTGATTAAAACCCGCCTCATACAAGTACACTTTCACTCCTGCCTCTATGGCTTCCATCATGTATGACCGCGAAGCCCACTCCACCAGCCGTGCATCGCTGTGGCGTGGCACCATCAGCCTCACATCCACACCCGCCAAAGCTGCTGTACGCATGGCAAAGAGCACGGGTTCGGTAGGAAGAAAATAAGGGGTTTCGAGATACACATAGTGCTGCGCCTGCAACAGGATGCGCACATATCCCTGCATGATGTCGGGCCAGGGACTGATAGGACTGCTCGTCACCACCTGCACCAGACAGTTGTTGCGGATAGCCGCATCGACAGGAGGATAGTAACGACGGTTGGTAATCAGCGTGCGGTCTACGAAATACCAGTCTACTAAGAATGCTCTCTGTATGGCATAAACGCCACCTCCCTCTATGCGCAGATGCGTGTCGCGCCAGACTCTTCCGCCTCTTCCCTTCACATAGCGAAGGGCCAAGTTCATACCTCCTATGAATCCCACCTTGCCGTCTACCACACACAACTTGCGGTGGTTGCGATAGTTCACCTTGCTGGTAAAGGCAGGAAACCGTACCGGCATAAAGGCATGAACATCTATTCCGGCATCGCGCATACGCTCAAAGAAGGAATCGCTGACGCGCCAACAGCCCACATCATCATATATCAGACGTACCTCCACACCCTGCCTGGCCTTGTCTGTCAAAGCATCGGCTATCAGATTTCCCAAGGGGTCGTCCTCTATGATATAGGTATCTATATGGATGTGCTTCTCCGCCCTGCCGATGGCTTGCAGCAGACTGAACACGAAACCATAGCCATCGGTATAAATCTCCACCTGATTGTCTTTGAAAGGGAGCGCCCAGTTCTGGTTGGCAAAGAGGCGCATCAGGGGCTGGCTGTCGGCAGGCAGATGCAGGTTCTCCTGCTCAGCAAACTCCAGCATCGAGCGCTTGGTGAGCTGGTCCATGGAACGGTTGCTGATGAGTCTCTGCTTACGGATGTCCTGCCCAAAGAACACATAGAGCACGATGCCGAGAAAGGGCATAAAGAGCAGCACCATAATCCAGGCTATGGTCTTCGCCGGCTGTTTATTGTCCATCAGTACCGCCACGACGGTGGGGATGGTAAGCAGCGCATATACTAATAAATATATCCAGTGGAAATATATCATATCATTGAAGTTTGACATGTACGGAAGTTATAGAAGTCAACTTCCCTTTCTGCACTTCACATCATCGTTAGTTAAAGATGAAGTTGGCTTGTGCCGCCAGCAGACTGTTCATCTGCTTCAACTTGGTGAACTCTGCTATCAGTTCCATGTTGTTGGGGTTCTGCACGAACTGCTGTCTCACCTCTACCAGGCGCTGGGCGATGTAATGAGTACGGAAACTCAGCATGTCCTTAAACACCATCTGCCTGAGCTTTTCGGGGTTCAACTTGAGTTGCAGGCTGGCTGTCGACACCTCCTGTTCGCCCGTCATCATGCCCGCCAGCCGACTCACGGCAGGGTCGGGATGATTGGCAAAGTAGGTCTCTGCCTTGAAGTCCTCGTCACCTATATGTTCCACAGCCTCGTGCAACACCTTATTATATATAGCATTGTGAAACTCGAAACCATCGCCCTGCATATCGAGCATGATGTATTGTGCCACGGGCAACTCCACATCCTGCTGCTCAGAGTCTTTCACGGTGATGAGTTCCTCGCCATGATGAATCACGATCTGTATGATGAGGTCTTCCACCTCGCGCAGTTTGGCCTCGGGAGTCGTTCCTCCCATCTGCTGTCCCGTCTGCGCCGCCTGCTGCACCACCTGGTCGCGCAGACCTGCCGCCCGTCTTTCTTCCTTCACCTGTTCGCTGAGACCGTTGCGCACAAAGTTGTTGAGGGCATTCACGATGATGGCCTCGCTAACGCCCAGTCGGTGCGAGCAGTCGGTGATGTAGGAGGCACGCGTTATCTGGTTCTTTATCTTCGAGATGCTCTCCACGATCGAGTTGATGGCCTCGCTTCGCTTCACTGGGTCGGTAACGCCCTTGAGCATCAGATGGGTCTTGAATTGTATGAAGTCTGTCTGGTTTTCCTCGATATACTTTCTGAAGTCGCTCGCCGTATGACTGCGTGCAAAACTGTCGGGGTCATTGCCGTCGGGCAGCAGGAGCACCTTCACGTTCATCTCTTCCTCCAGGAGCATGTCGGTACCTCTCAGGGCAGCATGCACACCTGCCGCATCGCCATCATAGAGCAACACGATATTGTTGGTGAAACGGTGCAGGAGCCTTATCTGGTGCACACTGAGTGCCGTTCCCGAGTTGGCCACCACATTCTCTATACCGCATTGGTGCATGGAGATGACGTCGGTGTAGCCCTCCACCATGTACACACAGTTTTCCTTGGCAATGGCTTTCTTGGCCTGATAGAGTCCATAGAGCTCCCGTTCTTTATGATAGATATCGCTGTCGGGCGAGTTGACATACTTCTGGTTGACACCTTTCGTACGGCTGTCGAGCACACGACCTCCGAAAGCCACCACCTTGCCGCTCACGCTGAACCAGGGGAAGATGGCTCGTCCTGAGAATCGGTCGAGATACTTGTCTTCTCCGCTCTTGTTGGATGCCTCGTCCTTGTCCACCTTGAAGCAGAGGCCCGTTGCCACCAGATACTTGGGGTTATAGCCTTTCTTGATAGCCTCGTCATACAAGGCCGTCCTGCTGTTGGGATCAAACCCCAGCCTGAACTTGCGGATGATGTCATCACGGAATCCACGGCTGCGGAAGTACTGCATACCGATGGCTCGTCCGTCCACATCGTTCTGCAGGATGTCCTCGAAGTATTTCGATGCCCATTCGTTGACGATGAACATCGACTCCCGCTCGCTCTCCTTCTCCTTCTCCTCGCTTGTCAGTTCCCGCTCCTTGATCTCGATGTGATATTTGTTGGCCAACCAGCGCAGCGCATCGGGATAGGTCATCTGTTCCAGCTCCATCAGGAAGTTGATGGCGTTGCCTCCCTTTCCACAGGTGAAACAATGGCAGATGCCGCGTGCGGGCGAGACAGAGAAGGAAGGATGCGAATCATTATGGAAAGGACACAAACCGATATAGTTCACGCCGCGTTTTTTGAGCGACACGAACTCCGACACCACGTCAACGATGTTGGTGGCATCCATGATTCGGGCTATGGTCGGTTTGTCTATCATTTTATTTCAGTTCCTGTTTCATTCTGTTGGCCTGCTTCTGTGCTGCGGCACGTGCTGCGGCATTCACATCATGGGCATTGGCCTTGCGGTGATAAGTGTATGTTTTGCCTTGCGAGTCGCTGAGCACCAGCGAGTCTTTCTTCATATAGACGAATGAGAGGGTGTCTATGGAAGTCTTCTCGTTGAAGACGACTCCCTGCATCTCGAAACGTCCCCTCACAAGCAGCAACTTGCCATTGTAGGCATGCCACTCTGTATACTGTGGCACTTCGGGATATTCCACCGGACTGTCATCCTCCACCGAACTGTTCTGCATGACAAAGCCCACCGATCGGGCCTCGCCCATCCGCTTGAGTGTGAAACCATATTCGCGTGGCACCATATAGTTTTCCACGATGCTGTCGGGCATATTGGCAAGGATGCGTGCCTGCTGACGGCGTGACAGATGACTCAGGTCACGCAGATGGGGCATCACCTGATAGGTCCATGTAGCCTTCAGCTTGTCAAGATCCACCACCATTCTGGCACGGTTCTTCTCTCCCTCTACCGGCAACACACATATCCAGTCGCCTATCTCTATATCGCCAAACACCTGATGCTGTCGGGTAGCCTCCAATATATTGTAGCGCACAGGGTCTCCGCCGCTGTTGGGCAAGAGCACCACCACACTGTCGGTACATCCCATGCAGGCAAGTCCGTAGATGGCATGGTCGCCCTTGGCAGGCTTCGACGTACTGATGGGCAGGTTGATATTAGGACGTGGTGGGCGTGGTCCTTTCTTGCAGGCGGCAAGCAGGACAACGGCAAAGACGAGGAGTATGAGAGTTTTGTATCTATGCATCATTCTGACTGTTATTTTTGGTAATGCTTTCGACTTATCGACTACAATCACTACCTTATTTATCTATATAATGATGCAAAGTTACTACTTTTTTCGGAAAAACGAAGGAAAAAACAGTTTAATAGATAGGTAAATCTATTTTTTTTAGTACTTTTGTAAGCAAAAACTATAGATATCTACATGACAACAACATTATACTTGGTTCGTCATGGCGAGACTGTCGACAATGCAGCCCACATCATGCAGGGACAGACACCAGGCGAACTCAATGACAAAGGTATTGCCCAGGCAGAAGAAGTGGCAGCCCGCATGGCCGACCATCCCATCGACGTATTCGTATCGAGCGACCTGAAGCGCAGCATTCAGACTTGCGAGATCATAGCCCGTCCCCATCATGCCGAGGTGATTACCACTCCTCTGCTGCGCGAACGCGACTGGGGAAGTTTCACAGGCAAGTTTATCCCTGCCCTGCCCCAAGACCCCAAAGACTGGCCCGACGATATCGAGTCGATAGAAAGCATGAAGTCGAGGGCTCAAAACTTCATCACCTGGCTTCGTGTCACCTATCCCGGCAAGACCATTCTTGCCGTAGGTCATGGCATCATCAACAAAGCCCTGCAGAGTGTTTACTTCCGCCGGCCGATGAACGAGATTGAGAAAATGGGCAATGCCGAAGTGAGAATCCTGATATTGTAGTTAAAAACATTAAACCAAAAACATAATAATCATGGCAAGAAAAATAGCTCTTATCACAGGCGCCACAAGCGGTATTGGCGAAGGATGCGCCCGAAGATTCGCACAAGGAGGCTACAACCTCATCATCACAGGCCGCAACACAGGCAAGTTGGAAATTCTGAAACAGGAACTCGAAGAGGAAGGTGTCCAAGTGCTGGCACTGGCTTTCGACGTGCGCAACAGAGAAGCGGCTCGCAAGGCTGTTGACTATATTCCTGAGACATGGCGCAACATCGATGTCCTGATCAATAATGCAGGACTGGCACGAGGCCTGGAACCAGAGTACGAAGGCGACTTCGACGACTGGGACCAGATGATCGACACCAACATTAAAGGTCTGCTCACCATGACCCGACTCATCGTTCCCGGCATGGTGGAACGCAATCGTGGTCATGTCATCAACATCGGAAGTGTGGCTGGCGATGCTGCCTATGCAGGCGGAAATGTGTACTGTGCCACCAAGAGTGCAGTAAAAGCCATCACCGATGGTCTGCGCATCGACGTAGCTCATACCCGCGTTCGCGTTACCAACATCAAGCCGGGACTGGTGGAGACCAATTTCTCCAACATCCGTTTCCATGGCGACACCCAGCGTGCCGACAATGTTTACCGTGGCATCGAGCCATTGACGGGCGACGACATTGCCGACGTGGCATTCTATGCCGCCTGCGCTCCCGAGCATGTTCAAATAGCCGAGGTGCTGGTTCTCGCCACCCATCAGGCCAGTGGCACCGTGATTCACCGAGACTAAAAACTTCTTACAAGATATCCATGATTTCCTCGAAACGGGAAATACGACGGAGGCGTTCGTGAGCGAACTCCTCCGTTTTTTCATGCGCCCATGTTGTATGGAAAGGTATATGAACAGCAGAGGCACCAATCTTCAACGCAGGCACAATGTCGCTCTTGAAACTGTTGCCCACCATGACCAACTCTTCGGGCTTTACCTCCAACTCACGGCAGAGTCTTCGATAAGCCTCGGGCGTCTTGTCGCTCACGATGCTCACCACGTCAAAGTAACGTTGCAATCCCGAACGCCACAGTTTGTTCTCCTGGTCTTGCAACTCGCCCTTGGTGAATACCGCAAGCTTGTATTGACGCGTCTCTCTGAGCCTTGCCAGCGTCTCCTCCACGCCCTCCAAAGGACGGGCATCGAGCCTCAGTAAGGTCTTGCCCAGCTCCACGATTCGCCCTATCAGCTTGGCAGGCACCTCGCCCTGACTCACCTTCACGGCATTCTCCACCAGCGAGATGGTAAAGGCTTTCACACCATATCCCAGGTCTTCCATATTACCGCTCTCAGTCTCGAAGAGCGAAGCAGATATCTCCTCCTTGCTTCCATAGTCTGAAAGCAAGTCACAGTATTCGTCCTCTACGTCTTCAAAATAGTTCTGCAATGCCCACAGCGTATCGTCGGCATCAAAGGCTATGGCCTTGACAGAACCCGCTATCTTGTTGTTTTCTTTCATTTTCGATTTATTACTCAAGAAGTTTTTTCAAGAAGTTTTTTTTCAAGAAGTTAGAGAAGTTAAAGAAGTTATCACGCCCTTCGGTCGTTAGAAGTTAAAGCCTTCCCTATCCTTCTCCCCTTTCCCTCAACAAAAGTACTACATTCTTTTCTATCTCCCAAACTTTTCCTGCCAAAAACTTCAACTTGCCAAAATAAAAAAACGTGTGCTCATCCTTCAACGGACAAGCACACGCACATTTTCGTATTAACCAGAAAAACACATATTTACTAAAAACGAGTCATAAACTCTACTACTATCTTGTCTTTCTCCGAAGGTTTGGCAATACCGCCCTCACGATAGAAATACTTCTCATAGTTGATGCGGATATCGGAGATAAACGGCTTCGACAGACTCAGCGTAACACCGCCCGTGACACGATGGCGCTTATAGTCGTTGATGATCAGCTCGCCCAGATCGTCGTCGGTCGCATTGTAACGGGAACCGTCGCTGTGGTCGCTCATGAAATCATAACGCACCAAGGGCGAAACCTTCTTGATCAGTCGTGTGCGAACAGGGATGTCATAGCAGGCAAAACCATCGAAGGCATGCACATCGTGGAAGGCGTTATGAGAATAATGCTTGTAGAGATACTCCACCTCGGCAATGAAACCACCATAGTGGAAGGTAACACCTGCATCATACATATTCACAGTCACGTCAGAGGGCTTGATCTTCTGAGTACTCAGCACCAGGTTGACATTCGGGAAAAGGAACTGTGCCTTGGCAGAATAGTTGACGCCCTTGGTCCAGTAGTCCTTCTGATTGGTAAGACCCGATCCGTTGAACACACCGGCATTCACCACGATGGGGAAACCGACATTCCATGTATAACCAATCTCTGCACCCACGTCACGCACGTTACCCACCTGCTTGGCGATAAACGAACGGTTGGCAAAATATTGCTGATGGGGAGAACGGTGAGCATCAATGGTAAAGGGAACTCGCTCCTGACCGATGGTAAACTGCAGGGTGCTCCAGGGCTTGATGCGTGTATAGGCATCGAGCATCTTGATCTTTCCCTCATCGCAGAGGTCTATCTCTGCCTTGTAGCTCACCTCCTTGGTCACATTTCCCGACACACTGACACGGGCTGTACGAACCTCGAAGCGTCCCTCGCCCTCCTCGGTTTGGTATTCATACTTCGAGCGAATGGTTCCGCCTATCTTTGGTGTTCTGTCTACCTCCTCTTCATCGTTCTGAGCATAAACTGCCGCTGTCATCATCGAAAGCAACAGCATGGTCATCATTTTTTTGTTCATATCTTACATTATTATATATTATTCTATTAAGTTCAAGAAGTTAGAGAAGTTAAGGGAAGTTATCACTCCCTTCGGTCGTTCGGGTGCAAAGTTACAACTATTATATTTCTATTCTACAACACAGATGTTACAAAACCGTAACATTTTAAAATACCACCTATTCATTCTTGTCTTGACAGCAATAAAAATGTTTTCTTTTCGCTTTAAAATCTATGTTCTAAACTTTAGAACATAAGTTCGATACTTTAGAACTTGAGTTCCAAACTTTAGAACATAAGTTCCAAACTTTAGAACATAGATTTTTCTGGTGGTTTTCAGGATACAGATGGTAGTTTTACGATTTTAGTTGACCACTCTAACCTGATTTCCACATCTTTCACAAGAAGACTGTTGTCTTAACTCCTTTAACTCCCTTAACTCCTGCCTTTCCCCCATGTAACACCTTTGTAACATCATCGTCACAAACACGTAATTGCTTTTACGCACACTCTTTCTAAATATCGTTGTAACTTTGCACCCGGATTACAAAGACAAAACATTTTAAATTCTGAATAGATGAAAGAGAACAAGAAAGCAATCTTAGAGATTCTCAAGAAGAAATCCAAAAAGGACGGAAAGTTTGAAAGTTTAGTACTCAACCTCGCCCTGCAGAAAATCGACAGCGACAGCTTCGAGTTTGACGGTGATGCCGTTTACACAGCCAACAAGAAGCGCCTCGTTTACTGCATGAGCCAAGCAGAGAGTTTCCACATTCCAGAGGGAGTGACAACCATTGGCGAGATGGCGTTCCGTGGCAAAAAGCAACTCAAGAACATCATTATTGCCAACAGCGTGAAAGAAATAGAACACGATGCTTTCTACGATTGTGATGAACTGGATAACGTTTATGTACCCGCTGGCGTGAAGGAGGTAAAAAGCTACGCCTTTGCCGAGTGCGACAAGCTCAAGAAGATTACCTTCGCAGGCGTTCCTGCCAAGTTGAGCCGCCACACCTTCGACGACTGCGACCAACTGCACGATATCATCGTTCCTGCCGGAACCAGCAAGACTTTCCGCAAAGCCCTGCACTTCATCGACGGCGATACCGACTTCCTGATTCTCGAGAAGCCTGCCGACAAAGCTGCTGCTACAGTTTCCCCTGCCCCACAGCAGGAACTGAAGAAGGAAAACAAGAAAGAGGACAAGAAGCAGGATGCTCCTAAAGACAAGAAGCAAGAATCTCCTAAAGACAAGAAAAACGATGCTCCTAAAAAAGAGAAGAAGGAACAGAAGCAGGAGAAGAAAGATGCAGCCAAGGCAAAGCAAGAGAAGAAGGAACAGAAGCAGGAGAAGAAAGATGCAGCCAAGGCAAAGCAAGAGAAGAAAGACCTGAAGCAGGAAAAGAAGTAGTCAGCAGCAAACAAAAAACAAACAATACAAGATTATGACAAAACAGGAAGTCATGAAAAAAGCATACGTAGAACGCGACGTGAGCTGGATGTATTTCAACCATCGCATCCTACAGGAAGCAGAAAAAGAGTTTGTCCCCCTGCTGGAACGACTCTCTTTCCTCGGTATCTACTCCAACAACCTCGACGAGTTCTTCCGTGTACGTGTGGCGTCACTCAACCGCATGCTGGAACGCAAGCTCGACAAAGATACCGAACAGCAGATCAAGAAATCACTCAAAACCATCAATAAGCTCAATGAATCTTATTCGAAAGAATATACTGAGGCGGTGGATAGAGTTTTCGAAGAGTTGGAAACCCACAAGATTCGCCTCGTTACCGAAGCCAGCCTCAATGACGAGCAGAAGGACTTCCTGTCGCAGTTCTTCTACGACAAGCTCAATGGTTCTGTCAACCCCATCTGGCTGTCAGAAATAGAAGACCTCACCGTGCTGGAAGACAACCGCATCTACCTCATCGTTGAGAAATGCGAGAAGAAAGACAACAAGAAGAAATACGCCATCGTCAAAGTGCCCGACCGCATATACGGACGATGGGTGAAGATACCTTCCAGCGACGGCTTCGACAACATCATGTATCTCGACGACGTCATCCGTTACTGTCTGCCCCTTGTCTTCCTCGGTTTCAAGGAAAGCACCTACCGCGCCTACAGCTTCAAGTTCACCAAAGACGCCGAGATGGAGATGGACAACGATGCCGACTTTGGTACAATGGAAAAGATCGCCCTGGGTGTGAACAGTCGCAAGAAGGGCGAAGCCGTGCGCGTCATCTACGATCACGAGATGCCACGCGAGATGCAGCGAAAACTACGCGACCGTCTCAACACCAAAGAGCTCGACGCCTCGCTTGCCGGTGGCAGATACCAGAACCACAAAGACCTGATGTCGTTCCCCGACTGTGGCCGCAAGGACTTGAAATACGACAAGTGGTCACCCATCATGAAGCCCGAGTTCATATCCAACGAGAGCATCCTCGACCAGATACGCCAGAAAGACCGCTTCATCCATGTGCCCTATCACAACTTCAACGGCTACATCCGTGTATTGCGCGAGGCAGCCATCAAGCCCGAAGTAAAATCCATCAAGACCACCCTCTATCGTCTGGCCAAGGACTCCAAGGTGGTAAAGGCACTCATCACAGCAGCCCGCAACGGCAAGAAGGTAACAGCCGTGGTAGAGTTGCTCGCCCGATTCGACGAGGAGAGCAACATCAAGTGGAGCAAGCGAATGCAGGAAGAAGGCGTCAACGTCATCTTTGGCGTGGAAGGACTGAAGATCCACTCCAAACTGCTCTACATAGAATCCAAGAAAGGCAACATCGCCTGCATCGGAACGGGCAACTTCCATGAGGGCAACGCCAAGATCTATACCGACTATCTGATGATGACAGCCCGTCCTAAGATCGTCAACGAGGTGGCAAAGGTCTTCGACTTCATCGACCGTCCCTTCTCCCCCTTCCGCTTCAACGAACTGCTCGTATCGCCCAACTCCATGAAGAGCCGCATACTCCGCATGCTCGACACCGAGATAAGGAATGCAGGCGAGGGCAAGGAGGCATGGGTGAAAATCAAGATCAACCACATCACCGATACCGACATGGTGACCAAGCTCTACCAGGCCTCCAAGGCTGGCGTGAAGATAGACATCGTGATACGTGGCAACTGCTCACTCGTACCAGGCATCAAAAGCCTGAGCGAGAACATACGCTGTGTGGGCATCATCGACCGATACTTGGAGCACAGCCGCATCCTCATCTTTGCCAATGGCGGAAAACCAAGATACTTCCTTGGCTCTGCCGACTGGATGCCGAGAAACCTGCTGAACCGTATCGAGGTGCTTACCCCTGTGTACGATGAGGAGCTTCAGGCCGACCTGATGCGCACCATCTCTTATGGCATGAGAGATACCACGAATGGCCGCATCGTCGACGGCAAGGGCACCAACAACTTTGTCGAGGGTGAGCCTTTCCGCAGTCAGCAAGAACTGTACAAGGAATACAAGAAGTAGAGTTTTGAGCAGTTTTTTCAAGAAGTTAAAGAAGTTAAAGAAGTTAAAGAAGTTAAAGAAGTTAAAGAAGTTAAAGCCATATGCTTTTGTGGACTTGCCCCTTCCCCATTCCCTCAAGGCTGTTGGCTTTAACTTCTAACGACCGAAGGGAGTGATAACTTCTCTAACTTCTTTAACTTCTTAACCCCTTAACTTCTTTAACTTCTAAACATTAAACATCAAATCCAACAATGAATTTAGCAGCAATAGACATCGGCTCCAACGGAGCCCGACTCCTCATCAAGCGCTTCGACCCCGAAGCCCACAGAGAGGAAGACCGTATCAAGAAAGTCATGTTCATACGTGTTCCCCTTCGTCTGGGAAAGGATGTCTTCACCTTAGGAAAGATATCCAAGGAACGCGAAAAGATGATGCTTCACATGATGAAAGGCTTCAAGCAGTTTATGAAACTCAACGATGTGGAAGCCTTCCGCGCCTGTGCCACTTCGGCCATGCGAGACGCCGAGAACGGCAAGAAAGTACTCAAGAAAATAGAGAAACAGACAGGCATCAAACTCGAAATCATCAAGGGACAGGAAGAAGCACAACTGCTCTACAACAACCTGGTGGAAAAGACCGACTCCAACGAAGGCAACTTTGCCTACATTGATGTGGGCGGCGGCTCTACCGAGGTTTCCATCATACACGACGGCACCCTTGCCGAAAGCTTCTCCTACAACATGGGTACACTGCGACAACTCAGCGGAAGAGTGACAGCCGAGACCGAAGACCTCTTCAAGCAGAACCTCACAAGATACGCCGAGGAGTATGGCAACATCCGCATCATCGGATCGGGAGGCAACATCAACAAGCTCAACAAACTGGCACGCCACAGCAAGAATGCCAACAAAGAGCTGTCGCTTGCCGAGTTGAAACGCCTTTACCAGATGATGCAGCCACTGAGCATCGAAGAGCGCGAGATCTCCTTCAGCCTGCGTGAAGACCGCGCCGACGTCATCATCCCTGCCGCAGAAATATTCATCAAAGCCTGCGAATACCTGCAGTGCGACAACATCATGGTGCCCAACATCTCATTAGCCGACTCCATCGTCGATGGCCTCTACGAGAAAACCCAAACTCCCCTCTAACTCCTCTTAACTCCCCTCTAACCCCCTTCTTTTCCAAAAAATTGCCGATTTATTTGTGTAATACACAAAAAAATGCTACTTTTGCGGCTGTGTTCCTTACGAAACACTAACAAACTTAGAAATAATAACAATAACCATTTTATTAATATGAGTTTAAAAATTGTAGTACTTGCCAAGCAAGTACCAGACACAAGAAATGTGGGTAAGGATGCGATGACAGCCGAAGGCACAGTCAACCGCGCAGCCCTTCCCGCCATCTTCAATCCTGAAGATTTGAACGCATTGGAGCAGGCTCTTCGATTGAAAGAGCAGAATCCAGGTTCCACAGTTGGTATTCTTACAATGGGTCCTCCACGTGCCGGTGAGGTGATTCGCCAGGGTCTTTACCGTGGCGCAGACACAGGTTGGTTGCTTACCGACCGCCTCTTCGCCGGTGCCGACACATTGGCCACATCCTATGCCCTTGCCACAGCCATCAAGAAGATAGGCGATGTCGACATCGTGATCGGTGGTCGCCAGGCTATCGATGGTGATACCGCACAGGTAGGTCCACAGGTAGCTCAGAAGCTGGGCTTGAACCAGGTCACCTATGCTGAGGAGATTCTGAAGGTGGAAGACGGCAAGGCCACAGTCCGTCGCCTCATCGATGGAGGTGTCGAGACCGTCGAGGCTCCATTGCCACTCGTGATAACCGTAAACGGTAGCGCAGCTCCATGCCGCCCATGCAACGTGAAGCTCGTAATGAAATACAAATACGCATCTTGCCCTATGGAGCGCAAGGGAGATGAGCCCTGGACCAACCTCTATGAGGAGCGTCCTTACCTCACTCTCAACCAGTGGAGTGTAGCCGATGTTGACGGCGATCCTTCACAGTGTGGTCTGAGCGGTTCACCTACCAAGGTGAAGGCAGTAAAGAACATCGTGTTCCAGGCTAAGGAGAGCAAGACCTTGACAAGCAGCGATGAGGACATCGACAACTTGATGAAGGAATTGTTGAACGAAAGTATTATCGGATAATTTTGCAAAAATTTATGAACAACGTATTTGTATATTGCGAGGTAGAAGGCACAACCGTAGCCGAAGTATCTCAAGAATTGCTTACCAAGGGTCGTAAGCTCGCCAACCAGCAGGGCGTGGAGCTCCATGCCATTGTGGCTGGCACAGGCATCAAGGGAAAGGTGGAAGACCAGATCCTGCCCTATGGTGTAGATAAGTTATTTGTTTTCGATGCCGAGGGATTGTTCCCATACACCTCAGCTCCTCATACCGACATCCTCGTCAACCTCTTCAAGGAGGAGAATCCACAGATAGCCCTGATGGGTGCCACCGTTATCGGTCGCGACCTCGGTCCTCGTGTCTCTTCTTCTCTGACCAGCGGTTTGACAGCCGACTGTACCGAGCTCGAGATTGGCGAATATGACGACAAGAAGAGCGGCAAGCACTACGACGGTTTGCTCTATCAGATTCGTCCAGCCTTCGGTGGCAACATCGTGGCAACCATCGTCAACCCAGAGCATCGTCCACAGATGGCGACCGTACGCTCAGGTGTGATGCAGAAGAGCATCTACGAGGGTGAGTGCAAGAAGGAAGTTGTTTACCCAGAGGTAAGCAAGTATGTACCTGCCGAGGACTTCGTCGTAAAGGTACTCGACCACCACGTAGAGGCTGCCAAGCACAACCTGAAGGGTTCTGCCATCGTTGTAGCCGGCGGTTATGGTGTAGGAAGCAAGGAAGGTTTCGACCAGCTCTTCGAGTTGGCTCATCTCCTCCATGGCGAGGTAGGTGCTTCCCGTGCAGCTGTTGATGCAGGTTGGGTAGACCACGACCGTCAGATTGGTCAGACCGGTGTCACCGTTCATCCTAAGGTTTATATTGCCTGCGGCATCTCCGGTCAGATCCAGCACATCGCCGGCATGCAGGATTCCGGCATCATCATCTCCGTAAACAACGATCCTGATGCCCCCATCAACAAGATTGCCGACTACGTCATCAACGGCAATGTCGAAGACGTCGTCCCCAAGCTCATCAAGTACTACAAGCAGAATTCAAAGTAAGCTGCATTACACATTATTTAAATAAGAAAAGCAAAATGTCCAATTATTATACAGACCATCCTGAGATAGAGTTCCACTTGAACCATCCGCTCATGAAGCGTGTTGTGGACTTGAAGGAACGCAATTACGTAGAGAAAGACCAGTTCGAAGATGCTCCTGTCAACTACGAGGATGCCATTGAGAACTACAAGCGACTGCTGGATATTACCGGCGATGTGGCAGCCAACATCATCGAACCCAACTCTGAAGATGTCGACCTCGAAGGTCCACACCTGGAGAATGGCCGCATGATCTATGCCAGCAAGACATTCGAGAACCTCGATGCCACCCGCAAGGCAGGCCTCTGGGGCTTGTCCATGCCACGTCGTTACGGCGGCTTGAACCTGCCAAACGCCATTTTCTCTATGGCTTCAGAAATCATCGCTGCAGCTGATGCAGGTTTCCAGAACATCTGGTCACTCCAGAGCTGTATCGACACCCTCTATGAGTTCGGTTCTGAGGAACAGCGTCAGAAGTACATCCCTCGCATTTGCGCAGGCGAGACCATGAGTATGGACTTGACTGAGCCAGATGCAGGTTCCGACTTGCAGCGTGTCATGTTGAAGGCCACACAGGATGAGGACGGCACATGGCGTCTCAACGGTGTGAAGCGTTTCATCACCAATGGCGACTCAGACATCCACTTGGTACTGGCTCGTTCTGAGGAAGGCACCAAGGACGGTCGTGGTCTTTCAATGTTCATCTACGACAAGCGTGATGGTGGCGTCACCGTTCGTCACATCGAGCACAAGTTGGGTATTCACGGTTCACCAACCTGCGAGTTGGTTTACAAGAATGCCAAGGCTGAGCTTTGTGGTAACACCCGTCTCGGATTGATCAAGTACGTGATGGCTCTGATGAACGGTGCCCGTTTAGGTATCGCCGCACAGAGTGTCGGTGTAGAGCAGGAAGCTTACAACGAGGGCTTGGCTTATGCCAAGGAGCGTGCCCAGTTTGGCGAGAAGATTATCAACTTCCCAGCCGTTTACGACATGCTGTCAAGAATGAAGGCCAAGTTGGATGCAGGCCGTTCACTCCTCTACTGCTGCGCCCGCTACGTAGATATCTACAAGGCGTTGGAAGATATCGCCCGCGACACCAAGCTCACTCCCGAGGAGCGTCAGGAGATGAAGAAGTACACCCGTCTTGCCGACGCCTTCACACCATTGGCCAAGGGTATGAACTCAGAGTATGCCAACCAGAATGCATACGATGCCATCAGCATCCACGGTGGTTCCGGTTTCATCATGGAGTATAAGTGCCAGCGCCTGTTCCGTGATGCCCGCATCTTCTCCATCTACGAGGGTACCACCCAGTTGCAGGTAGTAGCAGCAATCCGTTACATCACCAACGGCACCTACCTCAACATCATCAAGGAGATGTTGGAGAGCGAGGTCAGTGACGATCTGAAGGCATTGAAGGAGCGCGTAGCCAAGTTGGCAGACCTCTACGAGGCAGCCATCAACAAGGTGAAGGAAGCCAACGACCAGGCTGTTCACGACTTCCTGGCTCGCCGTCTCTACAACATGACTGGCGACATCGTGATGTCTCTCCTCATCCTCGACGACGCCACCAAGGCTCCCGAGCTGTTTGCTAAGAGTGCCAACGTATATGTCCGCATGGCAGAGGAAGAAGTCCTCGGTCATTCCGCATACATCCAGAACTTCACTCCCGAATCTCTGGACAACTTCAAGGCATAAGTTTCAATAACAACATAATGAAAAAGTCCGTGGAAAAATAAATTTCCACGGACTTTTTCATGTTATTTTTTCTTCTTTGTATTACTTCTCGCCATCGAAGGGTCTGCTATATACTTTTGTTGTGGATGATTAATCATCTCCGGAATCCAATAGAAGAGCTTGTTTGCCAATCGTAAAGGCTTTATGTACTTATCCTTCATAGGCTTGGCCGCTCTTTGAATTATCAAAGCAAGCTCTTCGTAGCTATAAGGCTTAAAAGCGCATAAATCTACAAGGAGTTGACTAACCTTTTCTCGAGAAGCCCACTTTCCTAATTCCATAACTCGTTCTTGAAGCCCTTTAGGAAGTTCCCTCAGTAATTCGTTACGACTTTTCAGTTGGCTTTCTATCTCAAATGTACCATGCTGAGGTGGTATCTTTTTGCCTAATGTACCATGCTGAGGTGGTATCTTTTCGCCTTGAGGTGGTATCTTTTCTCCCAATGTACCATGCTGAAGTGGTATCCTTTTGTCCTGAGGTCGTAACCTTTCGCCTAAGGATACCACCTTAGAGGTTCTTATATAGTAAGTGTTACGACCCTGCCCCTTCTTCTCTAGAAATCCAAGATTGCAAAGCTTATGAATCTCCAAGCGTGCACGGGCATGAGTAATCGAAGAATCCAGCTGGCGATAAGTAGCATTATCTATCGCACCCACTTCTCTCACGAAGACAAGTGCTAACTTCTGCTCATTTGTCAAGTCGAAAGAAGCATACTGCGCCAACCACTCCATATTCTCCTTGCTGAGGAAATGATGGAGCAGAAGTCTTGCCGTAAACTTATTCGCTTCATGGTTCGACTCAAAAGTCGGCGGCATCAAGCCTGCCTCCTTCATCAATCTGCGCATCGCACCAATACCAGTACCCTTAGTCTCTGCAAGATTCGTATCATGGAAAATCTCGCTGATTCTTGGATTACGAAGCATAGAGCCTGGTTCTCCCCAATCATCCTGAGGTTTCAGAGAATAGCCTGGATTGTGAATCTCAATACGATTGGAATAGCGGATAATCTGAATCGGCTGGTTCACACGGTTCGAACGATGAATATACGAATTGACTATCGCCTCACGTAATACCTTATTGGGAAGAATCGCCGGTGTAGATGCCTGCATGGAGTCCTTCTTCAGTTCAAAGCCCTTTGGCAGGTCATCCATCACAGCACTACATGCCTTGTTCACCATGAGGATTAATGGTCCGCGCATATCGATGGTTTGCTCAAAACGATTATCCCCATCAGCTACCCACTGGTTACCAGATATTCTGATATAATCAACTCTGAAAGAAGGAACCAAACGACGAAGAGACATCTGTTTTCCAAAGACCAAAAGACCTGTATAAGTCAAATCATATCCACCTTGCTTATTCTTCTTAATAGCTCCTAATGCCCTCAACAAATCAACATCATTCAGCGTCAGCTCTTCTGCATCCGGATTCACTTCCTTGCGAAGTTTACGATAGAAGTTGAGTGCATTCTCATCAATATCATCAAGGTCAGCATCATCTACAATACAACTATCATAAGTATCAGCAGACTGGTAGAAAAGATACATATCCTCTTCTGAGCATTTTTCATCAGAAGGACCAATACGACGAAAAGCACCTTCAGGCAAACCTCGTTTAGCAAAATACGCAGGTTTCTGGCTCTCAGGCAACTCTTCAATTTTGGCAACAATCACCATCTTGCCTTGGTATTCTTCCACATTAATAATCGGGCGAATACGAACATTGAACATAGAATTGCACATAGCGACAAAATCCGATTGAATCTTGTCTGTATTCTCTATATTCTCAGGCGCATAGACAGGCTTACCGTCTTCAGTCAACCCAGTACGCTTTACACCAAGGAGAAGATAGCCACCACGCAGTCCAGGCTCATTGGCAAAAGCACAAACTGTTTCCATCATACTCTTACCAACAGCCGATGCAGATTTGGCTTCTATCCGCCTGTTCTCATCCCAGCTATTCAATTCGTCAAATAATTCCTTCGCTGTCTTCATTTCTTTTTCTTATTATATAAATAGGTAAAGGGAAAACACCATCTTCTAATCCATTTAGCTATTCGGTGGTAAAGGTAAACAAAAAACAGCAAACAAGCAAATAAAAAGACAAGATTTTCTTTTGGAAAAATCTGTGGGTAGGATTTTGCTCACAGACTTTTTTAATTATTTTCGTCTTCTTGCATAAAAAGCTTCATTTTGTTTTATCGGTTTAACAAAAAATCGTATTTTGTGCAAAACACATTAAACAATATCGAAATTATGATACAAAAAGAAGTTATCACTCCCTCCGCTCGTTAGAAGTTAAAGCCAAATGCCTTGTGTCCATGCGGTCCCATCCCGCACAAAAAACCGCAGCTCCGCTGCTGGCGTAGACCTCTGATGGTCCGCCAACCTTATAGCGAAGCGGTTTGAGCACCGAGTAGGGCGGTTTCCTCTTCTTCCCTGAGGGGAGAAGACCGAGATGAGAGGTGGACCCTCCCTTAAGGGTAAGGGAGGACTGGTGGGTTTTCGAAGATCTCTTAAGGGTAAGGGAGGACAGGCAGCTTTTCGAAGAACCCTCATTATAAACAAAAAAAGCTAATATAATATATAATGTAAACACACATACGTGCTTACATTATATATTATATTAGCTTCTTCACAATATACATTGTATCAAACCACATTTGACCAATCGTTTCCAACACTCCGAATCTCAGGAGTTTCAGAAATCTCTTGCGACGCAGCACAGCCTTCAAGAGGAATGCCTTCTCATTATCAAAAAGATAATGTCCGAAATTACCACCCTTGAACACTTCACCCAACAACACATTACCAAGACTCGCGTCAGGAGAACACAGCATCCATTCAGCATCCATGAGGAACACCTCCTTCAGCACCCACATTAGAGCAGCCGCCGTTTTCCTCATCCCCATTTTCCTGATGAGCGCCATAGCCTCTACCCTCTCATCCTTCGAAGAAGACATCAGCACATAGTAAAAGTCGTTCATCTGTCGCAGACCAATACCCCCACTAAAGAAATGACAATGGATATGAGCAAGTTGCATCAGCAAGTTAAACATCGCCGAAGGAATTCTGAATCCCCTGTCACACATGACCGAGTTTCTCACCTCACTCTGCAAGAACCTCTGCAACCGATGACGATGAGTGGGGAAGAAAAGACCCGAAGAAGGCAGGAAATGCACTTCGATATCAATACCACTCGCCCCAGGCAACAGATGCACATGATGATATGTAGCCTTCTCCGCCCTGTCGGCCAGTCCATGTCGGTCTATCCAGTCCACGACAAATTTCTTACCCCCATCCACAAAGATGTCGATATCACCAGGAATTCTGCATCCCCTTACAGGATAAAGCAGCTCATTGCCCTGTCCTTTCAATATCACGGTAAAGATACCATTCTCATCAAACAGCTGTGTCAGCCTTTTCGCCTCCTCATCAAACTTCACATTCTTTCGTTTGATAACCTGCGAGATACCCATCCATTTCAGCACCAAGGCAGTAGGCGGTTTAGTACCACCGAGGTTCACATTTCTGTTGACGCCCTCGAAAACCACTCCCAGCATCGACTGCCTTTCAGCCTCCTTATACAGTCCCTTCCAGGCCTCCATAGGAATCACCACAGCCTCATCCGAAATCCCCAGTCCCAACCTTATCAGTTGAAAGAAAATACTATAGTCCTTTTCCATGCGCATTCATCTCCAAGTTCTCCAGTTTCTCCAACATTTTACGCTTGGTTTCCTTAGAAGCCTTCCAGCGGCGTAATGCCTCTTCCCTTGTTAACTTTGTTTTATCCATATATTCTTCCTCCCAATTTTATTAATCATTGATGCAGCAAAGATACGATAATCCGATGTAAACACCAAAGAATTTAGCATAGATCTTCAAATTACCAGTGCTATCGTCACCTAACGATTATAAAGTCGGTTTATTATATGGAGTACGTTCATGGAGATGACTGAAGCTCTCAATACGTTCTTCATTCAGACTTCCTTCATTCCACATTCTATCCAATTCAGCATCAGCCCTCTTAACAAAATAATCAGAGATCACCTTTTTCATATTCCCAACTTTTCAAACATATCATCAGCACTATCATACTCAGTCACTCTACCATGACGAATATCATCCATTGCTTCTTCTATCCCGGCCATAACACTATTATCTTCCACCTGTATAGTTAACATTGCCATAACCTATAATTTAAAACGTTATACTTTTCCGCAAAAATACATCTTTTTCTTATTATCACCAAGATAAGAAACTAGAAATCTTCAAACAAAGACAATTCTCGATGCTTTGGTTCTGAAAATACACCTATTATAACATATGGATCAGGAGCATTTCTGTTTTGCCATTTATATTGAGTACCTATTAGCAAATAGGTATCTCTTTTATTAGCAAACTCCCAATATTTTTCCTTAACTTTCAGAATCGCTTCATTTCTTTTTTCTTCTTCAGTTATTTTTTTAGAATTCCAATAACAATTCAAATACAACATTCCGATTTCCCAATCTTCAATCATCATTCTTCGAAGTTTTCCATCTCCTGTTTTAAATTCATATCTAAACTTGACTGGAAGTTTCTTGGCAAACTCAAATGTTTCATTTGCAGCTTTAGAATCATCGAATAAAGACAACTGAATCTTATCTGCTTCATATTTCTTTTTCAATGCTGTCAAACGTTGATTATATGATGTCAAATCTTCTTCTTCGGAAGAAATACTTAAAAATTCCGTAGGTTTAAGAACAGCCAAAGAGATTTTATTCATTTTTGTCTGTTTTAAGACTTCAGTCATATCATTGAATACTATTTTATTCTTTTTTATCCAATGATCTCTAAGATTCCAGTTAGGTGCTCCAGCATCAATTTTATCAAGTATTTTAAGTGACTCTATATTTTTTATATGAAAACTTTCAGGTCGACCATCTCTTGGATTTTTCTCTAAATCAGCTTCTATCCATTGCCATTTTCCATATTTAGGTTTTTCATATTGAAACAACAATCTATGAGGAACTGGATATATTCTTATCCAGCTCCCATCTTCTCTAAATCCCGCCGTACACACAGTCTCAAAATGATTTTTAGACAGAGTTGGATACGTCATAACTGTTACCAAGACACGTGTTATCATAAAAAAATTTCATTTAAGTTGTACTTATGTTGTGGTAAAGACATGAGCGCTTTAGCAACTCTTGTACGATGACATTGTCTCGGGTCTTTTTCAAAACACATGAGACACACACGTTTATCAGATTCAACAATATCATGTAACTGCAAGAGATTATTCCAATTTTTACGCAATGTTGTACACTCATACTCATCAAACAACTCATCATAATCATCTTGATTCACCAAGGTTTGTCTTTTTGAAGACTCTATACCAAGTTCTGGAATATGGACATACTTAATATTTACTCCATTACAAGCCTTCTCAAGAATACCTTTCGAAAAACCATATTTCATACTAAACGCATTTTTACGCACATCCACCAGCGTGTGAACATTGAGTCGAATCAATCGATTAAGAAACTTTTCCAAAGAAAACCCCTCATAACCAATTGTAAATAGCATTGGCTCAGTTTGAATCAATTTCATTTTTTGTTTATTCACTACATCTAATTCATCCGAGCTTAATATATGTTGCTTTATAACACTATTAATAGCAGTATAAGGCCACTTTCTATATGTATATGCTATCAGTTCACTTTGTGACATTTTACCATACAACCGACAAATGTCTTCAATTATTTGTCTCTCAAACATATCTAAATCTTGAAAAGCATGATACTGATGCAACAGAGTATATTCTTTATCTGATTTATCAACTTCATTAATTGAGATATAGCCATTTTTCTCCAAAGAAACCAAGTCCTGGTTAGCTTGAAAAGAAAAACATCCATAACGATACGGAACGAAATCATAAATTCGTTCATCCATTTCGCTACGAGAAAATAGGAACAGGTATTTTTGCATACATTTAGCAGTAACACCCCTTCCTAATTTCTCCAATATTGCCAATATTATTTTTTTTCTTTTTCCTGCTACCATAATTATTTTATCTATAAATTCTTACAAAGGTATTTTTTTTTTTTTAGTTTACAAAAAAACGCGAATGTTTTTATATAAAATTAAACATCGACGTAAGTTGATAGTATCAGAGAATCGGTACTATCACCACTGTTTTGGAACAGCTACCAATGTGCATGCTAACATTACCACAAAAGTTTAAATCTATATCATCAAGCAACAAATCCACATTTTGCACAACAGATAAAGTTGCTGATTCTGTTGTGACAGAATCTGATGATTTGAACGCAAGACGGCCTAAAATGACTGCTTACAACCTAAATACCCATTCCTCCTATCATCCGACCAACAAATAATATCTTCATATTATTCATCTAAATACTATCCTCGCTAATGATTCTAATTTTGAGAACTTATATAAACAACTTGCAAGCAAAGCGATATTCAGTAATGTGAGAAAATTCATAATACACAATGGAGTGATATATCTTAAGAGTAGAATCACAACAAGTGTGCCCATACAAAGTCCAATAGTAACAAACGTCAACCTTTTAAATTCATCCTCTTTTTTACACCATCTTTCATACTCAAAAGGTACATGCTGAATGGGTTCGTATACATTTGTATAAAACGTTCCTGAAACATCACTTATCAAACCAAGTGAAAAATTTGTCTCATCATATTTGTGCGGAAACACTTCATTGAGATATTCACGATCAAGTTTGCCAAACAATTCAGCCTTATAAGAATCATACGAACAATATTCAATCATATAGTTCCTTTTCCTATCCCAATAGTACCATACATTATTAATATCCTCACAAATTTCCTGCAATTGTTTTGCCGAGAATTTTGACACAGGATAATCCTGTCCGGACATAATGCATGGATAAGCAAAATGACCAAGCCTATCCATTAAGTCATTAAAAAGAAAAACATATTCTGCATCATTTTTCTTTGTTCCCTTATTAATGGAGAAATAAATCTTAGCAGAAGACAAAAACTTAAAATAGTTACTCAACCTATGCATAAAAGGTTGCATGACAAAATGATACCTTTCGATTACATTAGCTCCAACATGCTGATTTTCCAGAAATAATATAATAAAACCACCAGTAAGCAACGCAACAATTATTGTGATAATAATAGAAACCTGTTCTTCCATAGCGCTATAATAAGAGGATAAAGCTTTATCCAAAATAAAATACACAATCTTCATCAACTACATTCATTAAATCTCAGCATAAAGATATCCAACTGCATCACATCAGTGAATTCAAAGATTTTCTCGTTTCCACATGCAGGCAGTAATATTGTTTTTGCCTCTTCTCGCAAATAGCTATAGCCTTTTGCTTGAAATGCAATGGGTAAGACCTCAATATAAAAGATCTGATTGCCCATCCAAAAACTGTATAATCCAGACTGCATCATCCCATCAATTACATTTTCGTTCATCGGAAGTTCAAGTCGCTGTTCTTCACCAGGGCACAATATTATATTATTGAAAACATAAAATACATGCGGATTACCGATATTATAGCGAGCAAATTGGCGTACCATTTCAAACATTGGATGATTACCATTTCCTGTTACTTTATGGTATTTTTGCAGGAACACTTCATAGAGAGATCTTTTGAATTGTCTGGTTATTACTGCAGAATTAAAATTACTTTTAATCTTAACTGTTCGTTTGGAATGATAATAATTAAAGAATACAGATCTAAATCTCTTATGAGTATTCTCATCCAAATTATGACCAAATATCCAAAAAGCATTGAAAATCTCCTTAAACGCCAGGTCGCATGAAGGAACGCCACGAGTTGCAGTACCAAAATAATGGTTACAATCATCACAAACGTCAAATCCAATATCATCGCTACCCAGATTATGTGGAACGATATGAGGAGCAGCCCTAAAACTGACATCTGGCTCTGTTTTCCCACACCAAATACAGTGACCTGTTTTTACGTATCTCATGTTAATTAGCTTTCATCAGAATCAATATATATTATGTACTATACCCTTCTTCACTACTGTACAATTAAACTGGGCAATTCTATCTTCGAAATAGTTGATTAGAAGCCTTTTATGCTGTATATTAGTTCTGAATCTTAATTCATAACTAACGCACAATAAATTTAACCTTCCAAGGACCTTTTGCTGCAGGTTCCTTCCAATTTTCCTTTGCAACCATCGAATCATGAACAGCTTTACGAACAGCCTTAGCAAATTCACCTTTAACCAATGGCTTTGGAGCATTAATACCTAACATCATAATATAATCTTATATAGTTCAAATATCTGCTGCAAAAATACACTTTTTAATTGAAACCACCAAGAAAAAACAGAAAATCTGCAAGTTATCAGCAAATTACGCAACCCAGCAATGTGGCCCCATCTGCAGCAATCCCAGCAATGCGGTCCCATCTGCAGCAAACCCAGCAATGTGACCCCATCAGCAGTTCTTCAGCAAGGCGGGTTCATCCCCGCACAAAAAACTGCAGCTCCGCTGCTGGCGTAGACCTCTGATGGTCCGCCATCCATATAGCGAAGCGGTTTGAGCACCGAGTAGGGCGGTTTCCTCTTTTCCCCTGAGGGGAGAAGATCGAGATGAGAGGTGGACCCTCCCTTAAGGGTAAGGGAGGACTGGTGGGTTTTCGAAAAAACACATTCTTTCAGAAATCCAGTTCAAAAGACAACATTTAAAAGCGAAATAAGTTTTTCATTATTTCGCTTTCTTATACCACTCTACCATGCCCTTAGCCTTTTCCTCCCAGGAAAGTTCCTTTTGTCTTTCCTTGCAATTCTCCGAAAGGAGCTTCAACAAAGACCGGTCCTTTTCAAGCTCATTGAGGAGTTTGGCGAAATCATGAGCCGATTGAGAAGGAGAAGAAAGAGGAACCTTCCTACCAACCTTATCATTCACAGCATCACCCTGACCGCAAGTATCAAAACAAACGACAGGGAGATTGTTGGCAATAGCCTCCAGCACCACATGAGGAGTACCCTCAGCAACACTGGTAAAGAGGAAAACATCCGACTTCTGCATAATGTCCTGTACCTCATCATGGCTTACAGCACCATGCCAGATACACTTATCAGCAATGCCATAACTCTCTGCCAATAACTGATAGGATTCAGCATCACCGCCACCCACAATGTGAAGACGGAGCTTATCGTTTCCACTCTTAGCTACAGATTTTAAAGCCAAGCCCAACTGCTTGCGGAAATCCATTTTGCCAACCCAGAGCACATCAAAGGTATCTTTACCCGATTTATCCAGCAAAGGATGCTCCTGCACATAGCACCCCGTCTCATTGAGCAGAGGCGAGTCAATACCCATATACTTCTTGAACGAGCGCTGCGAGTTAGATGAAGCAGAGAAAACCACCGAAGCCTGTCGCGCAGCCTTTCTCACACGACCAGAACACCTCAACTGGATACCCGTCAGGAAATTCTTCAGACGCATGAACAACTTTGTCTTCAGTCCAGCACCATCCAGATAAGCCACAGGGAACTTATCCTTGGCATCCACAGGTCCCCACACAAACGGCACCCCATTCTCTTGAGACAGTTTCCACAGATACCCTGGCTCACGGAATCCAATCATGTTGAGTTGATGCAACACATCCATCTTCTCCACCTTACAGATATCCTTTGCCAAGAGATACGTCTTCCACTGCCACTCCTTATAATATTTATAGAAGCGCCAGTCCCCCTGGTTCCAGCACATCTTCCTGATTTCCTTCGATACCGGATTATAATAGAAATGCATGTTCTTCCCCTGTTCCAAGGTAGGCACCACCTCCTCTATTCTGTCCCGAAACTCCCCTTCGGTAATAATATACAGTTCACAGAACTTGGCGAGATTACTCACCCAGTTCCATGCCATCCCAGGCTCACTCCCCATACCAGGCGAGCAAGCATATGCATTAATTAGTATCTTCATACATTACAGATATTTCATTAAACCTCCAAAGAAAACTTATCTTTCGATAGTAGCGAAAGAAAAGCAGCGGTCATTACCTTTAGCAGATATGCAACTAAGCAAATGATAGCAAACACAATAACTATGTTCAATGGGAACACACTATTCCACTTATTCGTAATAAGCATAAACTGCACGATATAAATCTCAAGCGTAAGTCCAGCTACAAGAAAGATACCTTTGCCCAAGAACCTCTTGCCGAAGCACCAGTCAGTCCATTTATACGAAGCCACTTTATACCCATAATAAACAAAACTATGGAGAGGCACAAGCGCCAGCACCTGGACATCATACAGCCATCCTGTCTTGTTCTTTCCGATAGCCAATATCAGGAAATACAAGACAAACGAAAGCGCCATACCGCAAACATCCTTCACCCAATGCCCCATACTTATTCTGTCACGACAGACATACACCAAAGCCCCCATCATCATGATGCTGAAATGACATACAAAATGAAAGCTCGTATGAAAAGGCGAACCTTCCGCCACAGGCATCCAAAAGAAATAAGCCACAGAGCAAACTACCGACAGACCGAAGAGAGACAACATGTATTTATTGCCCCCCCAGAATCGGCATTTAGCAGGCAAAACCTTTATCAGCAGATAGAACAAAGCATAGTAAATTACGATAGTTTGCAAGAACCAATAGTCACTCCCCAATATCAGTTTATCAAATGTCAGCGGAGCATCCCATATCAGGTTAGCCACCACCACCCAGATAAACACCGCAGGCCACAATCTCCTTATCTTACCCTTAAACCAATCGATAAAGCTCAGCTCCTTATGCTTTCCAAATCCCATCATCAGCAGATACCCTGCTACAAAGAAGAACAGCGCATTGCCCTGCACCCCAAAAGTAGCAAAGGCAGTATTCACCCCCTCATATAGCGGTTGGAAATGAGAATTTGTGATGAAGATAGCAGCCACAAACTTCATCATATCCAATGAATATAAACGTTCCTTAGTCATAGTATCACATTAGCTATTATTATTTAAATGAATTTATCACCCTTTTGTATCCTTAGCCCAACCCGTCCTCTTCATTTACAACAATGTACCAATATTGCATTTTTTACCATAACACGACAATCTGACATTTAGAACTGACAGAAAATGTCGTTAAGAATATATAAAGAAAGGAAAAATATTTTGGCATAAAGTTTGCAAATACTAATATGGTGTTTTAGGCACTCGCAGCCAAAGCATTAATGCTAATGCGAGAGGGCTCTTATAGATTTCTCACCTTTTTGAGAATAAGTGATTATCAACATGTTTCATCTTTAATTTTTATAGTATGTCATATTACTCAGAAGAAAGGCTTGACCAAATTTGGGATAAAGGCGAAACTATAAGTGGGAAAAATCCTGACATGTACAGAAAAGACATATTTGGGAATGTCATGTTCAGACCTTCTTATGGGAAAACAAGCCCAATGGGGTGGAATGTAGATCATTCCAAGCCCCAAAAGCTTGGCGGTACAAACCATTTGAACAATTTGCAACCTATGAACAGTAAGGCAAATTCTTCAAAGAATGACAAGTACCCTTATTAAAAGATTTTGAACCAACTCACATCGTGCTGCAACACGATAAAGAGTCTTATCAAAGCAATCGTCATCTAAACACCATGACGATTGCTTTTTTATTATAACGGCATATCCCTTCTTTTATTATGTTTACCACAAAAATAGCTCTTCCTGCTATTTAGTTAGCCTTTCAATATCTCCTCATACAATTTCTCTATACTCTCATTCACCATAACAGGAGCAAACACCCTCTCTCCGAAACTCTTGGAATATTCAGCCATATCCCTGCAAAGTTCAGGAGATTCCATCAACTTTCGAAGCTGCATGGTAAGAGCATCAGCATCATCAAATGGGAAAGTGAGGCAGTTCTTACCCTCTTCTATCACATCTGGAAGACCACCCACAGGAGTAGTTACTACAGCAACACCTCTTGCCCAGGCTTCCAATACCACCATAGGAAAACCCTCATGGCGGGAGCACATACAATAGATGCTTGCTTTATTCCAAACGTCCTCCTTTTGCTTGCCTGTGATATAACCAGTAAATGTGACGCTGTCATTCAATCCCATAGTTTGAGCCAAAGCTTGAAAGCGCTCTACTTCACCATTTCCCATGATGGTAACATGCCAGTCAGGAAAATCTGCCTTCAGATTCTTCCATGCCTTCAAGAGCAAATCGGGATGCTTGTTGTCGTTCAGAAAGGCAGCCATGATGATATTCTTTTCTTTGATAGAATAATCCACAGCAGGAGTTGGAGCACAGGCATTATAGATAACAGCAGTCTTGGCTTTTACTTTAGGAAACCATTCAGCAAAACACTTCTGCCACTTCTTTGCTAACAGCACCACGCAGTCAGCCCGGTTCAGACACCATATAAACAACCGATTATGCTGATGTTCCTCCAACTGATTACCCATGTGGATATGCATGATAATCTTCTTTCTGCCGAGCAATGCCAACAGGAGTACAGGCATCTGAATAATCAGGCAAATCTTGTCAGGCACCGTATGGAAATGTACAATATCATACTGCCATATCGTAAACAGCGCCTTGAAGTAAGCCTTCACCGCATACCACAGCTTCACACCATACCCTCTCTGAATTTGCGTACCAAGCCATCCGCAATGATACTTCTCCCAGAAAGGCATCGTCTTCATGAGACGCAGCACACTCGCCACGCCTCCACCACTCTGCTCAGCAGAGCCAACCATTAACACTTTGCTCATTTATACTATCAAAACTTCAAGATAGTTCCACCCCAGCTTAAGCCAACACCAAAACCAGAAACCATAACATTCATGCCTTTATGAATAGCCCCACTCTCAAGACATTGTTTCAATGCTATTAAAACTGTTGAAGATACGGTATTGCCAGTTTGCTCCAAGTTGACATAAAATTTATCTTTAGGAAGAACACAAACCTTGCGAATAGTATTCAACATAAATTTATTTGCTTGATGGAAAACATAAAAATCAACAGCATCTTTCTCCAATTTATTTTTTGAAAGAATATCTTTCATCATAACAGGAACTGCATCAAGTGTAAAATTGAAGATTCCTCCACCATCCATATACAAGTAGTCATCATAACAAAAATGTCCCTCATCATCCACATCATGATAGCCCGTCTGCTTACGACATCTTGCAGCTCCGGTTTTTACGATTAGTTTTTCGGCACCACTTCCATCAGTACCAAGAACCTGTTCACCTATTTCTGCAATACCTTTTGTTGATACCAGACACGCAGCAGCCCCATCACCAAAGATAGAGCGATTACTCTTGTCAGAGGGATGAAGATACTTATTATAAGTTTCTGCAGTCAGCACCAGGACATTCTTTGCTATACCACCGGCTATAAGCCCCTTGGCCATCGCCATTCCATAAACACAGCCCGAACATCCCAAATTATAATCCAAAGCACCTGCTGAAGTTGGGATACCTAAACGATGTTGTAGGATACAAGCTGTAGAAGGAAGAAAATAGTCCGGACTTTGCGTACACAGCAGCACGAAATCGATTTCCTTTGGGGATATGTGATACTCTTCAAATAGTTTGAGAGCAGCTTTCTCAGCCATATCTCCTGCCGTTTCATCAACAGCAGCCACATGACGGGAATAAACTCCCACCTTTTTTGCTACTTTATCAACACTCCACTCAGGGAACTCAGCTACCAACTCCTCATTAGTAATTACCTTTTCAGGCAAATAATATGAAATTCCTTTTATAAACGCCATAAAAAATTTAAATATAAATTATTGTTCACCGCCAGTAATCTTAATGCTTGACCCTGTCATCCATTCTGCAGCATTAGACAAAAGATAAATTGCCAAATTGGCGACATCCTCAGGTTTACCATATCTTTTAAGAGGATATTTCTTTTCATCTTCTCTCAATTCCTCCTCTGTTAATCCACCCTTGAAGATTAAGTCTGTCCAAATCATAGCAGGAAGAATACAGTTTACCCTTATCTGTCTTGGAGCCAATTCTAAAGCCAAACAATTAGCATAAGAGATAACAGCCCCTTTTGAAGCACTGTAAATTGCATTTCCCACAGTTGGCGAACTTGATGCAATAGATGCTACAAAAACTACAGATGCTCCTTTGCTTATTTTCTTCTGTTTCAGGATTTCTGTCTGAAGCATAACCGGTGCTTTAAAATTAACCCCCATCATATCATCAACATCTTCCTCTTGTAGCTGTTTGCAAAGGACACGCTGTCCTATTCCCGCACAATGCACAATTCCATCCAGTTTTGGTAACTGTGCAACCATCAACGACAAAGCTTGGCTATCACTCAGATCTGCGACCAATGACATATGATTATCACCTTCCAAATATTTCATCGTCTCAGCAAGTCTTTGCTCATTTCTGCCATTAATGACAATAGTAGCACCCATCTTTGAACAGGCTATGGCAATACCACGGCCTATTCCAGAAGATGCTCCCGTCACCAAGATGGTTTTACCCTCTAATGTGAAAGGATTAAATGTTCCCATTCTTTACTTTGATGCTACGAGATTAAATAAGTCTTCTACGGTAACACACTCGCGGATTTCCTTACCAGTAATGGTTTTACCATAAACAGTTTTAACCATAGCAATAACTCCCATACCTACAAGGCTTCCCCACTCATCAATATCATGAAAATCAGTGTTGGCCTGAATTTCTGATGCATCAGTGTCATCAAACTGTTCTGCAAAATTTGCAATAAATTCATTTAATTCCATAATTCAATTTTTTATTGGTTTATAATTTTGTAAAATCTCTAATTTCTTTTATTCTATTAATGAAATACTTGTTGTAGTTTTTTTCCAACATGTCCTGAGGCAGTCGTTCATTTACTGCATAAAGTACTTTCTCATGTTCAATGATTTCGGAAGGACTAAATCTAAATCCCACAATTTTTGCAGGATTTCCCGAAACAATGGCATAAGGTGGAGTATTCTTTCTCACAACAGAGCCACTACCAACAATCCCCCCTCTTCCTATATGCACACCAGAAAGAAGTGTCACGTTGGACCCTATCCAGCAGTCTTCCTCCACCACAATATCTTTGTCCATTTCGTGATTTACATCCAGTTTATCCTTCATTTCGTCTGTTACTTGCTTTATATTACAACCAACAACCGACATATGATTTCCAGAAACGGCAAGTAAACCAACAGCTGCACCCGACCACTTTTTAAAGATAACTTTTGCACGAGTATTCATGATAATGGCGCCACGATCAATATTTGTGTATTCCTCCATCACAAGATTTTTCTTATTGTACACACGAACATTCATTCCAAGATGAACGGTTGGATGACAATTAGGGTATCTACCAACCACTAAACTCGCACGAAGCAAACCTATTATTTTTCTCAATAAACTCATATAATAATGTATGATAATTATAAAACTCTTTTTGTACTATCTACTCTTAGGCTGTTATTTCCGTTTGCCAGCATCTGCATTCTCCTGTTTCTATTGGCATTCAGACAAAGGGCAAGAAGCATACAAAAACCCATTCCTTTACCTGAGAGCCAAGAAGAATCGGCAGTCTGCTCTATAGCAAGGCAACAGAAAGTGATCATGGCTACACGATAATAACGCATATCTACTATCTGATTGAAAGCAACAAGTCTACGTTTCCAGAACCAGCAGAAGAAAAAGACACCGACTATACCAAACTGAGCCAATGTTGGATAATAGGCATCACAGATAAAAAAACCCATTTCTGGCGACAAGCCCCAAATGTTGGTAAGATTATATTCAAAATAAAGCGGAGAATAAAACTTCCAGGCACCATTGCAGGCAAAAGATCCCATACCTGGACCCAAGGGAAAATAATCCCACAATATCTGAAGAGAAGTTTTATAGGACATAGGACGAGCCATAGCCTCATTATCAAGTCCTGTCACATAATACGCATCAAATCTTGTCCACGTTACCACTAAGACTGCAACCACTAATACAACAGCAAAAAACACCGTTTTAGGAGATTTAAAGTTTAATTGTTTTTTTACAAAGAAAACAAAAGCTATAAAACAAACCAGCTCACCCATGAACTTAAACTTAGGCGCAAACATTCCTGTCAGCACCAATGCCAAAGCAATATATCGGTTACGCTTCGTGTCTTCTGTCAAAAGATACCACGCCATACCCGTACAGATGGCCAACTGCCCCAATACAGGAAACTCCGCATGTGCAGACTCTATAGATTCTGGATGATACGCAATCCAAGAGAACAATGTTAAAACCATCGTTCCCAACATCCATTTCTTTTGCTTCTTTGTAAACCTCGGATTCAAAATCCAGGTACAGAAAATAATGGAATAGGGTCGAATCTCTTGCAACAGATCTAACCATACACCGCCAGCTACATTCACTCCAAACATTAATGAATAAAGTGTATAAAATGCGATAACACTCAAACACACCATAAATTCCCTCCATGGGCGCCTGTTGATACTGCGATTACTATACTTCATAAAAGTATAGACAAACAAGATTCCCATCATGATTTCATCAATACTTGAGAAACCCGGAAGATCATTATAGGCTATACATGTAGGAAAATATATAATCCAATAAAGGGTGAAAAAACGAGATATACCTTTCACTATTTTATGTGTTTTTTTTATTAGTGTTAAATGATTAATTCTCAAATGGTATTTGGAACCAACTATATTTGTTACGGGCCCAAGTTTTTTGACCTACAACATAGACTAATTGTACGAACCATTTGGGTAGCATATTTTTAATAGACCTATTCTGAGTCTTTTTCTGCCAGCTACCTGCGTAGTTATGAGCACAATAACTTTTTGCAGTCTGATGTACCTCTATGGAGTTGCGACTATTGAAATAATCCTTATCAAAGACAAACATCTGTTTCATCATCAGATTGTAGTCCATAAAATTCAAAGAAGACATTTCCAAAACTCTCCAGAATTTATAGCCCAAACTTGTTAGCACATGATGAAAACGGCAAGGAAGAGGCAGCATATCATAACTTCCATCTTCTTGAATGAAAGACCTGCCTGTATAGGAATCCAACATATCCTTTATCCATTTACAACCAGATTCACTTCCTATTACAGCCGCTTCAAAAGCTCTTATTTGATCATGCCCTATGAAATAAGGTAAACTCAACAATGGATCAAAATTTTTATACACCAAAACATCCGAATCTAAATAGATACCGCCATAGTTATACAAAGCAAAAAGGCGAATATAATCTGCAGCAAAAGCATATTTCTTTGCCTCAAATGCTTGCTTTGTCCAAATAGTACTATTTATATCGAATCGTTTGGTATCCCAAACCCAGACTTCATAATCTGGCAGATACTTCTTCCATGTATCTAAACACTTTTGAATCTCCACTGGATAAGGGTCACCCGACAACCAACAGAGATGAATTATTTTTGGTATCATGTATTATATCTATATTTTCAAAATCTCAAACTTCTCAAACAAGAAGAAAAATTACACATTTATAATATTCTTACCTACTTCCCTTCCGCTTCTTTCTGAGACAAAAGACTTTGAAGCACACTCTTTATCACAAAACAAAACTCCGTATGCATTCCATCTTTATCAAGATCCATGATGGAGTCAAGACGCTGGCGCAGTTCTTCATCAGGAAGCAAATTACCATCTTCATCATAAATCTCTCCATCAATAGCAGCCTCTCTACGCTTGCTTAACCATTTACAATTAAGATTCAGCGTATCAACATCTTTTTGTGCTTTGTCATCAGCACCCACAACTCCACCAAACTCATCATACTTAAAGAACTGCTGGCAATCTTCCTGCAAAGGCGTAATAGTCAGTATTTCGGACTCTTTCGCCTTATCACAATGAAAAAAACTCTTTTTCTCTTTCTTTGGGGCAGCCATTCTTCCTTGTTCTTCCTCGATAGTCGGACGGCAAGAAAGCAGAAAATTTTCATATTCCCCAGCCAGCATGCGGTTTTTATCTTTTGGGAAAACATGTTCTACCACATATTGTGGATGATTAGGATATTCCAACCTACACCCACAATAGCAACAGATTCCACCCTGTTCTTTAAACATCCACTCTTTAAGATCTTTGAAAGTGCTAAAACTCTTGACCAAGTCATACACGTCAGGACCTTGCAGCGAAGGATGTATAGAATTATCAGCAAGGCTTTCTTTGTCTAATTTAGCTTTAGCCAATTCCTTTTCATAAGCTACGACCTCACAGGCCTCGAAGTTTTTTTCTATATATTTCATACCGTTCTGCTTTCAAGTCTATTGATTATAGAACGAATCTTCACCAAAGAAGGCTGATCTGGCGATGTTATCGTTTCCAAGACAGTAAGCTGCTCTTTTGCCTCCTCCAACTTACGCATACTTACGAGTTGCTGAATATCCTTCAACTTCTGTTCTACCGAACTGTCACGAGTACCAACCATCATCTCTTCTTCCAAGATCAAATTGGAATCGAGTCCATAAGTCCTCAGTTCCATATGCTCATACTGATGCGTCTCATGATTGTACCACAAACGATACACCACATTCTCATCCGTATTCTCTACCGAAGAAATAACAAGCGGAGCATGGGTACTTACAATAAACTGAACATTAGGAAACGTTGTGTGTAAAGCTTTCAGCACTTTACTCTGCAGAGCAGGATGAAGATGCTCATCTATCTCATCAATAATCACAGTGCCATGGGTATGCATAAATGCTTCATCGCCAAGCATCGTCTTATTCAACAAAGCGCACCTTATAGCTATATCAACCACAATATTGACCAATCGCTTATATCCATCAGAAAGCATGGAAGACTCAACAAATCTACCATCCGTATACTTAAAATACACCTTTCCCCTTACAGGTCTAAGCACCATCTCTTCAATAATGTTACAGCCATCTGCTCCTAAGCATTTTTGAATTGCTTTTTTCACACAATTAATTTCCTGCTCTCCGCTTTCAGCCTCTTGCAAAACCAGCAATCGTTCAAGCCAGTAATCAAATAGTCCACGGCAGTCATAGCATTCAAAATAACCAAAGGATGGTTTTTGTGCATATTCTTTAAACTTATTTCTGTCAATCTTACGAGATGCGTGAATATCTTCTGTTGTAAAACAAGCATATACTGGCAAGACATTGTTTTGTACAAACGAATCACCCTGCTTAACATGAGAATTAGAATACAACTGAGCAGCATAATTTTTCAAAGGAACTAACCCTTGAATCAGATTACGGCTGTTTTTCTTTGACTTTTTCTCAAGATGTAATTCTGTAGAATAATCAAAATCTATCGTCTCACCTTCAGCATCTATGATAGGATAAATATCCGAAAGACCAAGATGAAAAGAAATCGCTATTGGAGCTTCTGGGAGTATGGTATTATTAGCATCAACATTCATCTTAAAATCCGCATCATCCACACTCTTCCATACAGTATTTTCATCACTATACCCACAAAACAAGGAGTTAGCGACAAAATTACACGCCCGAATAAGAGAGGTTTTTCCACTTGAGTTGTCACCTATCAAAAGGTTGATTCCCATGCGAAAAACCATCGTTTTATCGTCATAGCAACGGAAATTGCTTATTCTAATATCCTTCATCTTATATATCTTATTTGATTACTATGTGCAAAGATATGATTTTTCTGACAAATCGCCAAATTATTATCATGAATATATCAATTGTGTACATCACCATTCTTGATGAAGCTTGGTTTATTCAGCTACCCCATTACATCTTAATCAATAACATCAACACCTATTACAATATTTTATATAATAAACAAGGTTGGAATCTATGACATCTGGAATAATTCCACTACTCCCCCCTACTATACCATTTCTTCGTCATGATTAAAATCTTCAAAAAAGGCATTTGAAAATTGTCTTCATTCGAAGACAATCTCTCACAACACAAAGATTCCAAAATACGCTGTTGACTTTCCGTTATTCTCATGTTCTTGCTTTTTGAAAATCTTTATATTTAGAAAGAAGGAAGCGCCTTATTTTAATTCTTTCTGCATCTTTATATATGTCTGAAACTTGCATATCTACATCACAAGCATCTTGTGGCAAAAGCCCCTTACGTGCCTTTTGCCAAGAAAGTTCGCCATGACTCAGTGTACTCAAACTCCAGGAACTCTTACGAGCATAATGTTCAAACACCTTATCAAATACCATTTTATATTTTGCTATAGCCTCGTCACTTAGCCCAACATCCAATGTATCATCTTTGTAGTGTTGACGAATGGCTAAGATAACCGGGCCATATCTCCAAGCCTTAAACTTTTCATCAAACATAGGCTCACCCTTTTGGACAATACATTCACGCTGAGTGAAATAAAGCAACTTATGAAGCTTCATTTCATCAATGCGATGCCCAAAAGCAGCTAAATAGCGTTGACATATATAAGATGCTACGTTTAAGACTTGTTCCATTTTCTTTAACGATATAAATTCTACATATTCCTCTCTTCGATTGCAAAGCTACGACTTTTTTTCGAATTCGCTAAGGGAATCTCACTATTTAACATTAACACACTTGATAATAGGTCACTCAATTCCACCATCAGCCATTTCAGCATCAAGACTTTTTTGAATCCATTCCATAGAACTCTCCTTAAAGTCACACCGAAGAAAGCAGAACAATTCTGCTGAAAAAAAGATCTGCTACATTTGTTCGAGATATTTCTACATCCAATGTAGATGGAATAGTACCATGATGCTTTAATCCCACACGTTGGTTATTCAATTTATCCATTTGTGCCTTGCATTTCATGTTTGGGACTTTTTCAAAATAATCCATGAAGTTTGTTTTGCGATCAATTCTTATATTTTGAGCATCCGCACAAATCTTCATAAACATATCTACACTATCATGAAAAGACAAGACAGATAAGCCATTAGTAGGCTCACCTGTTTGTGAAAGCCTAACACCTTGTTGATACAGATGTCTAACTACGGCTAAGCGTTTTGCTGTAACTTCATCCATTATGCTCTTATTTTTGTTTCCATTTTCTTTGAAGAAATAAATCAAAATTCACTTAGCTTTACATTCGAAGAATTGGTTATATACTCACCAATCTTATCAAAACTAAACAAATCCGTATTCAAATACCTAACAAGCTTTTTATACAATGTTTCCAATAAACATTCATAATTCCCCTTAACTATATTAACACAATAGTTCGTTAAAATTTGAGTATATGGCTATGCGGCCTTAGGCTGCCAGCCA
>ERZ1034713.85-NODE-85-length-58511-cov-71.594242_pt1 | contig 58511 bp, 58 predicted proteins | sample MGYA00520692_ERZ1034713 | MGnify/ENA primary metagenome ERZ1034713 (study PRJEB33766, sample SAMN09781717) | gut metagenome | biome: gut microbiome | host: Homo sapiens | place: Madagascar | study: EMG produced TPA metagenomics assembly of the PRJNA485056 data set... | reverse complement strand
AATTAATATATATTTATAATCTCTTTCTGAAGACAGAAGAAGGTAAAGGGGATTCGGAAAACTGTAACTTCTGTAACCGTAACCGCTCCTACCGAAAAATCACTCTGCCGAGAACTACAGGGGAACTCCTGGGAAAACATAGGGAAACTCTCGGCTACTCATAGTTTTCTCATAGCTAACTGATAGACTTGTTTTTATTAACGGAAAACGGCGCAAATGTTAACGGCGTTTAACAGAACTCTGCGGGGTGATTTTTGGCGGTATCGGATATTTGCAGTACCTTTGCACTGTCGTTAGAAGAAAGGCTGCACTTTCTAAAAATAATTATTAACCCTTTAAAAAACTGATTGACTATGGGACAAGGAACTAGTAAGTATCGTAAGATTATGCGTACCCCTCAGACGGGTGAGAACGCAGGTAAGAAACTCTGGTATGCTACTGCCGTGAGCGACCGTGAGATGAGTTTCGAGGATTTCGTGACTCATATTTCTGAGCACAACTCTCCATACAGCCGTGGTACTATCCATGGTGTGCTGATGGATACCCTCGATTGCCTGAAGCATCTGATTCTGGACGGCAAGAGCGTGCGTTTCTCCGACCTCGGATTGTTCTCCATCGGTATGACTTCGCGTGGCGAGGTGAGCAAGGAGAAGGTGACGGCGGCTAGCGTGCTGGGCGTGCATCTGATTGTGAGAAACACGAAGACCTGGAGCAACGCCGAGCTGAAGAAGCTCACCAAGATCGTGGCTTACGATGAATATACCACCGGGGCTGATGACGGCGGTGGCTCTGAGAATACGCCGGGTGGAGGTGGAACTAGCCAGGGGGCTGGCGGGGAGACCAACAAGGACAACGGCGGAACATCGCAGGGCGGCGGTGGTACTAGCCAGGGTACTGGCGGAACTGACGGCGGCGGCGACGACAACGTAAGTTTGTAAATCTTGCTTGATGCGGATTGCAAATCCGCAAAGCCCAAATAGGTTAGGACGTTTTTTAACGGCGGATTGCAAATCCGCCGAAACGCCTAACGGATTACAAATCGCCGGAACGCCTAACGGAATTAATCACTAAAAAAACTGCTTATGAAGAAAGAAACTTGGAAGACTGTATTTCAGATAGTACTATCTATCTTGACCGCCATCGCCGCCTCTCTGGGCGTGACGAGCTGCATGGCGTAGAACATTACAAACACTAACAAGAAGTGCCGGTAAGTAAAGCTTATCGGCACTTTTTTTTTCAATTAAGTTTCTTTAACCACAACTCTCTTCCGTCATTCAATTATTCTTTGTACTTTAGCACCTCGAAAATAAAAACATATCCTAAAAGGATACAGCAATATGATACTCTAAAAGGATAATGCAATATGAGCAACGGATTATTATTATGGATCGATGATGAAATTGAGCTTCTCAAGGCGCATATCATCTTCCTGGAGAAAAAAGGTTACGAGGTTGCCACGGTGAGCAATGGATCGGATGCCATCGAGCTATGCCGACAGCAATCCTTCGACCTCATCCTCCTTGATGAAATGATGCCTGGACTGAGCGGTCTGGAGACCCTGCAGCAAATCAAGGAAATCCAGCCCGCTACTCCCGTTGTGATGTGTACCAAGAGCGAAGAGGAAAACATCATGGACCAGGCTATCGGGTCGAAAATCGCCGACTATCTCATCAAGCCCGTCAACCCGAGCCAGATCCTGCTCTCGCTGAAAAAGAACATCCACCAAAAGGATATCGTGACCGAGGTGACGCAGAGCGGATACCAGCAGGACTACCAGCAGATTGCACTGAAGATGATGGACTGCCGTACCTGCAGCGACTGGATGGAGATATACAGAAGACTCGTGAAATGGGAACTGGAACTGAGCGATACCGACAGCCAGATGACCGAAATGCTCGCCATGCAGAAGGAGGAGGCTAACATCGGATTCGCCAAATTCATCGCCAGAAACTATCTGGAATGGATAGACCTAATGAGGAATGGGAATGCATCTTCTTCCGACGACCGCCCGATGATGAGCCCGGATGTCTTCAGAAACAGAATCTTCCCGATTCTGGACAAGGGGGAGAAGGTGTTCCTCATCGTGATAGACAACTTCAGATACGACCAGTGGAAGATGCTGGCGGCTGACATCGGCGAGCTGTTCGACATAGACGAGGATATGTATATGAGCATCCTGCCTACCGCCACGCAATACGCCCGGAACGCCATCTTCAGCGGTCTGATGCCCAACAGGATTGCCGAGATGTTTCCGGAGCTCTGGGTGGATGAAGACGAGGAGGAGGGCAAGAACCTGAACGAGGAGCCGCTGATACAGACAATGCTCGACAGATACCGCAAGCGATACAGCTTCAGCTATCACAAGGTGAACGATTCGCAGGGCGCCGACCGGTTTATGGAGCACTACAACGAATGCAGGGAGAAGGACCTGAACGTGCTGGTAATCAACTTCATCGACATGCTCTCGCATGCCCGGACGGAATCGAAGATGGTACGCGAGCTCGCCAATACGGAGAGTGCCTACCGCAGCATCACGCAGAGCTGGCTGCGCCACTCGGTGCTCTCGGAACTGTTCAGAAGACTTTCGCAGGATGACTGCAAGGTGGTGATTACCACCGACCACGGAAGCATCCGCGCCTCGAAGCCCATCAAGATCATCGGCGACCGCAACACGAATACCAACCTGCGCTACAAGCTGGGCAAGAACCTGGCCTGCAATGCCAAGGAGGTTTTCACCATCAGGGACCCGAAAAGGGCACAGTTGCCTGCTCCCAACCTGAGTACATCGTATGTCTTTGCCTACGGAGACGCCTTCTTCGCCTATCCGAACAACTACAATTACTACGTTTCGTACTACAAGGATACCTTCCAGCACGGTGGCATCTCGATGGAGGAAATGCTCATTCCGATCATCACCCTGACACCGAGAAAGAGAAATTAAAGGAAAAAACAGCAACCAGTTTGCTAATCATAAAGTTCAAAATTCAAAGTTCAAAGTAAAATATATGAAGATTAAGATTGATTCATTAGACAACATCCATGCTGCAGCCAAGGAATTCCTGCAGAACATGGGCGACGGCAAGGTCTTTGCCTTCTATGGCAAGATGGGTGCCGGAAAGACAACTTTCGTAAAAGCTATCTGCGAGGAACTGGGCGTGGAGGATGTAATCACCTCGCCTACCTTCGCTCTCGTCAACGAATACACTGCCGGAAACGGCGATCCTATCTACCATTTCGATTTCTACCGCATCAAGAAAATTGATGAGGTGTATGATATGGGATACGAGGATTACTTCTACAGCGGAAACCTCTGCTTCCTGGAGTGGCCGGAACTCATCGAGGACCTGCTGCCGGAGGATTGCACCAAGGTGACCATCACCGTGGAGGAAGATGGTAGCAGAAGCGTAGAATTCTAGAGGCTATTTCGCAAATTCGGATTCTAACAAAAAAGCATACGTCCCGATGCAGCTGATGCCGCACCGGGACGTATTTTTTTTAGTCTTCTGCCCTGTCTTACAGCAGAGCCTCAAACTTCTCCTTGAGGGTTGACTTGTTGGCTGCACCAACAAACTTGTCAACGAGCTGGCCACCCTTGAAGAAAAGGATGGTAGGGATATTGCGAACGCCAAACTCCATTGCGATGTCGTCGTTCTCCTCTACATCACACTTACCAACTACCAACTTACCGTCAAACTCCTCTGCCAATTCTGACACGATAGGAGCAATCTGACGGCAAGGGCCACACCATGTAGCCCACAAATCTACTACCAATGGCAACTCGCCATTCTTGTAACTCTCGAAATTCTCGGTTGTAATTGTTACTTCCATTTTTTTCTACCTTTTTATATAGTTAATAATATTCTCATGAATTATTTTTAATTGATCTGATACGACATCTTCGGATGGTCGTTGACAAACTGTATCAGATCCCTGCTCACTCCCACCGTGCGGTCCTGCGCACGCAGCAGCACATTGGTCTTGGTCTCGGCATCGTGAATCTGAAGGAAAAGCTGCGCCTTGCCCTCATCATTCTCCACCAGCGTCTTGATATCATTCACCAGCGTTTCGTCTATCACCGTACTGTCCACGATGATGGTAAACTTCTCCAGGCGGTTCTCCTTCACGGTCTGGAGATATTCCACGGTGCTGATCTTGAAGTCAAGATAGTTGCTGTTGCCGTAACGGGACACACACTTCGCCGTAACGAAGATGGTGCTGCCCTCTACCATGATGCCTCGCCAGTTGCCCCAGTCCTCACCGAAGAGCGCCAGCTCGCCCGATCCTTCGAAATCCTCGATGGTGACGAAGCCGCACGGTTTGCCGGTCTTGGTGAACTTGGATTTCACACCGGTGATGATGCCGCCGAACACCACATCCTCCTTCTTGGCAAGCTCCACCTTGTCGCCCAGTTCAGAGCAGTGGGTATTGCAGAGGTTGCGGAGGATGATTTCGTAATCGTCGAGCGGATGAGCCGAGAGATAGATGCCCACGAGCTCACGCTCCCTGTTGAGCCTCTCGATGGTGCTCCAGGATTCAGCTTCCGGTATAGGAGGGGTGGCTATCTCCACCGCCTCTACGCCTCCGAAGAGCGAGGTGGCTGCCTCACGCTGCTCCTGCTGGTAGAGCTGGCCGTATCTTACGAGCGTATCCAGGAAGGTATCGCCCTTGCTGTTCTTGCCGAAGTACTGCTCACGGCGGATGCCGAAGCTGTCGAAACCGCCACTCAGAGCCAGACTTTCGAATGCCTTGCGGTTGACATTGGAGAAATCCACGCGCTCGGCAAAATCGAAGATGTTTTTATAAGGGCCGTTCTTCAGGCGCTCTGCCACGATGGCATCGGCGGCAGGAGTTCCCATTCCCTTGATGGCGGAGAGTCCGAAGCGTATCTCGCCATGCTCGTTCACACCGAAGGCACGGTAGCTCTCGTTTACATCCGGTCCCAGGGTCTTGATGTCCATCGACTGGCACTCCTCCATCAGCTTGGTAATCTCGGTAATCTGCGCAAAGCGGCGGGTCATCAGCGCTGCCATGTATTCGGCTGGATAATGTGCCTTGAGATAGGCAGTCTGATAGGCTACCCAGGAATAGCAGGTGGCGTGCGACTTGTTGAAGGCGTAGGATGCAAACTTCTCCCAGTCGCCCCAGATTTTCTCGAGCACAGCCGGATCGTGGCCGTTCTCCTGTCCCTGCTTGATGAACTTCGGCTTCATCGCATCTACGATAGCTTTCTTCTTCTTACCCATCGCCTTACGGAGGGCATCCGACTCGCCTCGGGTGAAGCTTGCCAGCTGGCGGGAAAGGAGCATCACCTGCTCCTGATACACCGTGATGCCGTAGGTATCCTTGAGGTATTTCTCCATGCAAGGGATATCATAGGTGATGGCCTGCTGGCCGTTCTTGCGGGCGATGAAGTCGGGGATGTAATCCATAGGTCCCGGACGGTAGAGGGCGTTCATGGCGATGAGGTCCTCGAAAACCGTAGGCTTCAGCTCGCGGAGATACTTCTGCATACCCGGCGACTCAAACTGGAAGGTTCCGATGGTCTGGCCGCGCTGGTAGAGCTGATAGGTAAGCTCATCGTCGATAGGGATGGTATCGAGATCTACGACATCGCCCGTGGTCTGCTTGATTACCTTGCACGCCTCCTTCATCTCGGAGAGGGTCTTCAGACCCAGGAAGTCCATCTTGATGAGTCCGGTGGTCTCGATCACATGACCGTCGTACTGGGTTACAGCCGTCTTCAGTCCCGGGAAATCAGGGTCATCGGCGGTAGATACAGGCACCCAGTTGCTGATAGGGTCGCGGCAGATGATGAATCCGCAGGCATGGATACCCGTGCCGCGGATGGTACCCTCGAGCATGCGGGCATACTTGATGGTATTGCTCTCGCGGGGGTCGCTGGAGTATTCTGCCTCCTTCAGCTCCGGGGTATATTTGATGGCGTTGGCAAGGTTCATCTTCGCTCCGTCGGGCAGACGGTCGGGAATCGCCTTGCAGAGTGCATTCGCCTTGTCCAAAGGCAGCTTCTCTACGCGCGCCACATCCTTGATGGAGTTCTTGGTGGCCATCGAACCGTATGTAATAATGTGGGCACAGTTCTCGTGACCGTACTTATCCATTACCCAGCGCAACACCTTGCCTCGGCCGTCGTCATCGAAGTCGGTATCGATATCAGGCAGGTTCACACGGTCAGGGTTCAGGAAACGCTCAAACAGCAGGTCGTACTTCAGAGGGTCGATCTTGGTGATTCCCAGGCAATATGCCACTACGGAACCTGCCGCTGATCCACGGCCCGGACCCACCATTACGCCCAGCTCTTCGCGTGCCGCCCTGATGAAGTCGGACACGATGAGGAAGTAGCCCGGGAAACCCATGGTCTTCATCACGTGGAGCTCGAAGTTCACGTGCTCATCCACATTCTCGGGCAGCGGATCGCCATAAAGCTTCCTGGCTCCCTCGTAGGCGAGGTGGCGCAGGTATTCAGCCTCAAACTTGATGCGGTATATCTTGTCGTAGCCACCCAATCGGTCGATTACCTTCTGACCTTCCTCGGGCGACAGCTGGTTCTCTCCATTCTCATCAGTGGTAAACTCCCTGTAGAGATCTTCTTCCGACACCTTCTGGCGCAGCTGCTCCTCGGTACCGAAACTCTCCGGAATAGGGAAGAACGGCATGATAGGACCGTGGTCGATGCTGTAGATCTCCACCTTATCCAATACTTCGAGGGTATTCGAGAGCGCCTCGGGGATATCAGAGAACACTTCGTTCATCTCCTCGCGGGTCTTGAACCACTCCTGCTTGGAGTAGCGCATGCGGTTAGGATCGTCCAGGTCCTTGCCGGTGGCGATGCAGAGCAGATGGTCGTGCGCCTCGGCAGTCTCCTTGTCCTCGAAGTGGCAGTCGTTGGTGCATACGAGCTTGATGCCGTATTCCCGGGCAAACTCGATGAGCACCTTGTTCGCCTTCTGCTGCAGCTCGTAAGCCTCGCGGTTGGCGAGCAGGCTCGGATCATCGGGCACCTTGTGGCGCTGCAGCTCCAGGTAATAGTCATCGCCGAAGAGATTGTGATACCACTCGCATGCCTCACGGGCTCCGGCGATATCGCCCTTCAGAATCTTGGCTGGCACCTCGCCGGCGATACATGCCGAGCAGACGATGAGGTCTTCGTGATACTTCTCCAGGTCGGCACGGTCGGTTCGAGGGCGCATGTAGTATCCATCCACCCACGAATTGCTCACCAGCTTGATGAGGTTCTTGTATCCGTTATAGTTCTTGGCGAGCACGATGAGGTGGTAACCACTCATATCGCCCTTGTCCTTCTCGCGGTCGCCCTTGGTGCGTCGTGCCACATACATCTCGCAACCGATGATGGGCTTGAAGGGTTCGAGCCCCTCCTTCTTGCGGTCTTTGTTGACCTTTCCACAATAGTCAACCAGCTCCTTGATGCCGAACATCACACCATGATCGGTTACTGCCATACCCTTCATGCCATCCTTGATGGCCTTGTCCACCAGACGTGGAATCTTGGACTGGCCATCGAGGATGGAATACTGTGTATGGACATGTAAATGAACAAAATCTTCCATTTTTTGCGTTAAAATTCGTAATTTGAGAACAAAGTTACTGCTAAAAGTTGATATTGCCAAAAGAAATGGGAGAAAAATTTGCAAAAACGATAAAAATGACGTACCTTTGCACCGAAAATAAAAACGTAAACCTTTCTCATGGGACAAAAAATCAAGAAACTAAAAAAGATAAGAATTCACCGCGAAGGCACCGACCAGCTGGTGTTCGGCGGTATAGCACTGGTGGCTGTCGCAGCAGTACTGTGGATGGCCTTTGACAACAAGATACCTTTCTGGGCATTCCTTGTGGTCTTCGGTGTAGTATATGGTATCGTGCTCAACTTCTACCGATGCCCGATCAGATTCCTGAACGTGGAAGATACCGAGAAACTCGTGGTAGCTCCTGCCGACGGCAAGATCGTGGTGATAGAGGAAGTGGAGAATGCACCTTACTTTAACGATAAGCGACTGATGATTTCCATCTTCATGAGCCTCTGGAACGTACATGCCAACTGGTTTCCGGTGGATGGCAAGGTGAAGTTCGTGAAGCACGAGGACGGAAAGTTCCTGAAGGCATGGCTGCCTAAGGCGAGCGAGGAGAACGAGCACGCCGACACGATGATCACCACCCCTGAGGGTGTGGATGTATTGTGCCGACAGATTGCCGGTGCCGTAGCCCGCCGCATCGTAACTTATGCCAAGGAGGGAGAAGAGTGCTACATCGATGAGCATCTCGGATTCATCAAACTGGGTTCACGAGTGGATGTGTATCTGCCTCTCGGCACGGAAGTATGCGTGAAGATGGGACAGTCAACCACAGGTGATCAGACAATCATAGCAAAACTGAAATAAGAAAAAATGAGTATTAAGAAGCATATTCCAAACACGATTACCTGCTGCAACCTCATCTCAGGCTGCATCGCTACATCGTTTGCCTTCGGTGGAAATCCCGAAATGGCACTGTTGTGGATTATCATTGGAGCTGTTTTTGACTTTTTCGATGGCATGAGCGCCCGCTTGCTGCACGTTTCATCGCCTATCGGCAAGGAGCTGGACTCGCTTGCCGACGATGTGACCTTTGGCGTAGCACCCGCCACCATCGTATTCTCACAACTCTTTGTCATGGAGTATCCGGAGTTTCTGGAGCCTTTGCGCCCCTGGTTGCCATACGTAGCCTTCATCATCGCAGCTTTCTCTGCCCTGAGACTGGCGAAGTTCAACCTGGATGAGCGCCAGACTACCTCTTTCATCGGCGTACCTACGCCAGCCAATGCGCTGTTCTGGGGTTCGCTGGTAGTAAGCAGCCCCAGCTGGATTACCAACCAGAGCTGGTCGATATATCTCGTGCTGGCGCTGATTTTCATTACCAGCTTCCTGCTGGTATGCGAGTTGCCGCTGTTCGCCCTGAAGTTCAAGCAGTGGTCGTTCAAGGGCAACGAGGTGAAGTATTGCTTTGCCGGTTTCGCCATCGCCGTTCTTGCGGTATCTGTGGCTGCCGAAGGAGCAAGAGGATTCCTGGAGGGATGGTGGCCTGTCATCCTGATGTACGTACTTCTCTCCTGGATCATGTTTTTGAAGAAAAAATAAAAATATAGGTTTTGTCATTTCCTTTTCAAGGAAAGGCGTTAATTGTTAGTATAGGCATCAGCTTTCTAACAAAGATAAAAAGATTAAGGAATAACAAAGGCTTACTTCCGGCGGGAAGTAAGCCTTATCTTTTTTATATGATCTCTGATGATTAGTTGTGAACGAGTGTACCAATCTCTTCACCTTCCATCACCTTCTTCAGGTTACCTACTACATCCATATTGAATACGTAGATAGGAAGGTCGTTCTCCTTGCACATGGTAGTAGCCGTGAGGTCCATCACCTTCAAGCCCTTGGTGTAAATCTCATCATAGGTGATGTCCTTGAACTTGGTAGCGGTAGGATCCTTCTCTGGGTCGGCGGTATAGATGCCGTCCACACGGGTACCCTTGAGCATCACGTCTGCCTCAATCTCGATGCCACGGAGTGAAGAACCGGTATCGGTAGTGAAATATGGGCTTCCTGTACCTGCAGAGAAGATGCAGATGTAGCCGTCTTCCATTGCCTCGATTGCCTTCCACTTGGTGTAGAACTCACCGATAGGCTCCATGCGGATTGCTGTAAGCACCTTGTTCTTCACGCCCAGTGCACCGAGGGCACTGCTCAGGGCGAGAGAGTTGATGACGGTGGCACACATACCCATCTGGTCGCCCTTCACACGGTCGAATCCCTTCTGGCTTCCGCTCAATCCACGGAAAATGTTACCACCACCGATCACGATACCGATCTGTACGCCCATCTCGTGAACTTCCTTAATCTGCTTAGCATAATCACTCAAGCGCTCAGGGTCGATGCCGAAGCTCTGCTTGCCCATCAGGCTCTCACCGCTCAACTTCAAAAGAATTCTTTTAAACTTTGCCATAAATATCTTGTTTAATGTTTATTGTTTCATATTTGCTGAAGGAATCAGGAACCTGATTTCGCCGAAGGCATACGACCGGATCATTCCCTTTCTGTCGTGAAGGATGAGATGGCCGTCATCTTCCACCTCCACGAAGGCACCCTCGAACTTGCCGTCGGCATCCTCGTACCAGTGGAATCCCTTGCGGCGGTAGAGCGAGAGATGATAGATGCCCGAAACATCCATATAGTCGGCACGGCGGAGCAGCTCATAATACTTCTTGAATGCCTCGATGATCTTCTGCAGCACCTCTTCCCTATCCACCTCGTGACCCAGAATCTGAGCCAGGGATACCGGATTGGGAGCATCGCTGTGGAACTCGGTCTGATTGATGTTCACCCCGGTACCGAAGATGCATCGCTTGATGCCCTTGGAATCGATAGAAGTCTCTATCAGCGTGCCGCTGATCTTCCTGTCGTTCCAATATACATCGTTCGGCCATTTCAGCGTAATGCCGTCGGTGTAGGTATCCAGGGCATCCTTGACGGCTAGGGCTCCTGCCTCAGAGAGCAGGAACTGCTGGCGTACGGGCACCCAGGTAGGAGTCATCAGCAAACTGAACAGGAGGTTCTTGCCCGGTTCGCTCTCCCAGGTATGCGTGCCCTGTCCCCTGCCTGCCGTCTGATAATCGGCTACAGCCACGATGAGCGTATCATCCTCGCAGGTTTTCATTCCCTTCAGGAAGGTATTCGTAGAATCCACTTCCTGCATTCTTATGATCTTTGTTTCCATTTTCACCTTATTATATATAATTCAAGTTTCGCATGTAAGTTCCACACGCCCTGAAAGGGCAGAAGCTTTCAGGTACCAGTATCGAATCTAAAGTATCAGCATCGGATTGAAGGCATCCTTGAGATGCTGCAGACTCTTCACCTGATGTTCGCTTCCCACGATGGAGATGACATCGAAGCGCAACTCTTTGTCCACCTGGCATTCCTTGACATAGGCATTGGCAGCTATGGCAAGATTCCTCATCTTGCCGGGGGTGACAGCCTCTTCGGGCTGCTGGTATTCCTCGCCGGTACGGGTCTTCACCTCTACCACCACCAGGGTGTTGCCATCGGGCGTATAGGCAAGGATATCCAGGTCGCGGCGGCCTAGCCTCCAGTCACGATCTATGATGGTATAGCCCTCATCTTCCAGATAGAGCGCCGCTTCATCTTCTCCCCATTTGCCCAAATCATTGTGTTCAGCCATAGATTATTCTCTTTAGTTTACCTCTGGCGGCATCATTTTCCGCCCAAAAGGCACTATTACTATGCAAAAATAATACTTTTCTTTCATCCATCAAAGTTTTTTATGTATTTTTGCACAAAAATAGAAAAGAGAAATCATTAAGAATGGAAATATGGAAGACAATCTGAAAAAAGACGAAGAATATATGCGCCGTGCGCTGATGGAGGCGCAGGCGGCATTCGACGAAGACGAGATTCCGGTAGGTGCCGTCATCGTTTGCAGGGACCGCATCATCTCGAGAGCCCACAATCTTACGGAGATGCTTACCGATGTTACCGCCCATGCCGAGATGCAGGCGATTACATCCGGAGCAAACATGCTGGGCGGAAAATACCTGAAAGACTGTACCCTCTATGTCACAGTAGAGCCGTGCGTGATGTGCGCCGGAGCCTTGGGATGGTCGCAGATCAGCCGTGTGGTGTATGGTGCCGGAGATGAAAAAAGGGGCTATACAAAATATGCGCCCGATGCACTGCATCCTAAGACAACAGTTACATCGGGCGTATTGGAAGATGAGTGCCGCGCACTCATGCAGGATTTCTTTCAGAGAAAGAGATAATCATTACTTCACGAGAACAACCAGGTACTTGCTGGTGCTCCAGAAAATCTGAGAGTTGGTGATGCGGAGCGTATATTGCTTGTTGGCATCACGAACCAGAGTATAAGAGCTTGAAGGATGAGTAGTGAGCAACTTGGCTGACTTAGAATAAAGCTTGATCTCAGAAACCTCACGGATATCTACCTTTGTAAAGTAGCTCTTGTTGAAGTTACCGGTCATAACCTTGCCATTCTCCATGATGTGCTGGTTCTTCAGCTCCTTCTTGGTACCGAATACATACCATGCAGTGTTGAGCTGCTTATCCTGAGCATTGATCACCTCAGTCTTCTTACTGCTTTCCTTGGTAAGGTTGCTGGTCTTGGTGTTCAAGTTGTTGATAGTCTCATCAAGAGCTGCAATGTGGATATCCTTGCTATCCAACTCCTCACGGAGTGCCTGGAGCTGCTTCTCCTTCTCAACCAGCTGCTTCTGCAGGTTCTCGATGGTCTTCTTGAGCTGGTCGCCCTGGATAGAGCTGTTAGCCAACTGCTTCTGCAACTTGGCGAGGAGCTCCTTGTTCTGCTTCATGCGAGTAGCGATGAACTGCACATCCTCCTTGAGTTTCTGTCTCTTGGTGGCACCCTCGCCATTCTTCAAGAGCACCACGCGGTTCTCAGCCTCATTGATCTGGTTGAGACCATCCTCAATCTCATTCAGAGTACCCAGCATATCATTCAGTTCGCTATCCTTCTGCGCAATGATGCTGTTGAGCGAATCTGATTGAGCCGCATTGTTAGCGGCATTGTTCTTGCCGTCGTTACATCCTGTTAAAACAAAGGCTGCGAGGCACGCCATCATTAATAGCTTTTTCATAATCCTTCTCCTTTTTGTTAATTTTATGATTAATACTTTATTTATTTATTATTCTTACGCTCTTCGCGTCGCTTTTCCTTCAATTCCTCCTTCAGCTGCTTGGGATCCTTACCCGCCAGCACGATGACGAACTCGCCGCGCGGTTCCGTCTCCTGGAAGTGGGCGATTACCTCGGCAAGGCTTCCACGCACACTTTCCTCGTGCAGCTTCGAGATTTCACGGCAACAGCTCACCTGTCTGTCCTCTCCAAAGACCTCGGCAAACTGCTGCAAGGTTTTCACCACTCTATAGGGTGACTCGTAGAAGATCATGGTGCGCACCTCATCCTTGAGTGATTCCAGATAGGTTTGTCTGCCCTTCTTCTGCGGGATGAATCCCTCGAAGCAGAATCTGTCGCAAGGTAATCCGGACGACACGATGGCTGGGATGCAAGCCGTAGGTCCCGGAAGGGTCTGCACGGTGATGCCTGCTTTCGCAGCCTCACGAGCCAGATAGAAACCAGGGTCGCTGATGCCTGGGGTTCCTGCATCACTGATCAAGGCGATGGTCTCACCAGCCTTCAATCGCTCTACAATGCCAGCCGATGTGCCATGCTCATTAAACTTATGATGCGCCACTAATCGATTTTTAATATCGAAATGCTTAAGCAGGACGCTCGATGTCCGAGTGTCCTCAGCGAGCACCATATCTGCCTCTTTCAAGACCCGGATGGCTCGCATTGTCATGTCCTCCATATTGCCTACTGGAGTCGGTACGATATATAATATGCCCATAAGTGGGTACAAATGTAGTTAATTAATCTTTCATAGCAAAAAAAAACTGCGTATCTTTGCATTTTTTAAAACCTTATTAGTAATTTTGTCCCCGAAATGACTGAAATACTGAATGGGGAGGCACACCGTCCCGGAAGAATTGAAGTGGTGTGCGGATCGATGTTCTCCGGAAAAACCGAGGAACTGATCCGAAGAATGAAGCGTGCCAGCTTCGCCAGACAGAAGGTGGAAATCTTCAAGCCGGCGATAGATACGCGCTACTCCGAAGACAATGTAGTGAGCCATGACCAGAATTCTATCCGTTCTACTCCTATTGAATCTTCCGGATCGATTTTGCTATTGGCTTCGGATATCGACGTGGTCGGTATCGACGAGGCTCAGTTTCTGGACAATGGATTGGTGGAGGTCTGCAACGAACTCGCCAACCGCGGCGTACGCGTCATCGTGGCGGGGCTGGATATGGATTTCAAGGGTGTTCCATTCGGTCCGATTCCTGCGCTCTGTGCCATCGCCGACGAGGTGACCAAGGTGCACGCCATCTGCGTGAAGTGCGGTGCACTGGCATACGTCAGCCATCGACTGGTGGCTAACGACAAGCGCGTGCTCCTGGGTGAGCAGGATGAATACGAGCCGCTCTGCAGAGACTGCTACCAGAAAGCCATCAACCAGGAGAAATAGAAGAAAGTATCAAAATTCAAAGTTCAAGGTAAATGAGTAAGGAGATTACATTCGACAAGTTCATCAGATGGGCTGGTATCGTTACCCTCGTCATTGCAGTACTCTACATCACCAACTATCTGAGTGAGGTACTGCTCCCTTTCTTTATAGCATGGTTTTTCGCATACCTGCTCTATCCCGTCGTGAAGTTCATCGAGAATAAACTCCATGTCAAGGTTCGTGCCATCTCCATTCTTCTGGCAATGGGAGCTGCGATTGCCATCGTGGGGGGTGTCATCTGGCTCATCATCCCACCAATGATCGACCAGTTTGACAAACTGGGAGAAGTGTTGACCCGATGGGTTCATCAAACCACCCATACCAACAATCTCACGATGCTGATCAAGGAGTGGCTGCAGGACAACCAGACCACCATAGAACGATTCTTGAAGAGCAAGGACTTCAGCGATGCCCTGAAGACTACGATGCCGAAGGTTTTCTCGGTAGTGAGCCAGACGGCAACCGTGCTGATGAGTATCGTGGCATCCATGATTACCTTATTATATATGTTCTTCATTCTGCTCGATTACGAAACCCTGACAGCCAACTGGGTGCGCATCTTCCCGAAGAAGAACCGTCCGTTCTGGTCGGCACTGATGAAGGATGTAGAGCGCGAGCTCAACAACTATATCCGAGGCCAGGGAATGGTGGCGCTCTGTATGGGCATCATGTTCTGCATCGGCTTCACCATCATCGGTTTCCCGATGGCGATAGGTCTGGGTATTCTGATCGGCATCATGGACCTGGTGCCGTATCTTCATACCTTTGCCCTCATTCCTACGGCATTCCTGGCAATGCTCAAGGCGGCAGATACGGGACAGAACTTCTGGGTAGTCTTCGGACTGGCGGTATTGGTATTCTGCGTGGTGCAGGTGATTACGGATATGGTGGTTACGCCGAAGATTATGGGCAAGGCGATGGGCCTGAACCCAGCCATCCTGCTCCTGAGTCTTTCGATATGGGGTGCTCTGCTGGGCTTCCTGGGGCTGATTGTTGCCCTTCCGCTCACCACCCTTCTCATAGCTTATTGGCAGCGGTATGTAACGAGAGAAAAGCCGCAATATGAAGAGAAATTAGGGCCGGATCTACCGGAAACTGCCACTGAAACGGGTAAAATAGAAGAAAAACAATAAAAAAACGACTAAATATTTGGTGATTTCAAAAAATAGTCGTACCTTTGCACTCGCTTTTGAACATAAAGTTAGAGATTGACTCGCTAGCTCAGCTGGTAGAGCACAACACTTTTAATGTTGGGGTCATGGGTTCGAGCCCCATGCGAGTCACAGTCTCAGAAAAGGACTTTCCACTAAGGGAAGTCCTTTTTTCGTATATGGTTCGGGGAGGTGGATTCTTTTAACTCTCATAAACTAAAAACAGATGCAAGATTCTTGCTGTTCTGCGTTTTATATAATGGAATGTAGGGCAAAAATGCCCTCGGATACCAAAAGGTGCCGGAAAGATTCCCACATAGAAACAAAAAATTAGAATAAAATAAAATTTCATAAGACAAAAATAACAAAAGACAAAAATAAAATTTCATAAGACAATGAAGAAAATTACATTATTCTCAATCCTGGCTGTACTCTTTGCAGCTATGTCATTCACCTCTTGTAATACTGACGGTGACAGCGGTATGAACTTCCTGACCCTTGAGCAGCAGAAGAGCTTCCAGCAGGCTATGTCATTGGGTTCATACAACAACATGGCCATTCTCTACGAAAAGAAGAATGATGCCAACGTAAAAAATCAGGTTGACTCTGTTGCATCATCTTGCAGCATCAGCATGTACGGCGACAGCACTATGACAATGACCAACTTCCCTGTGGCTGCACTCGCAGAGCACATCAATAACAAGGATTTGGCTGCCGCCATCGCCAAGGTGACTCCAAGAACCATCAAGTGCAAGTATAATGTAATGCCAAACAGTACTTCTGAAGTAGCTTACTTCATTGCTTGCCCTAATGCTGTCGAGTTGAATCTGGCTTATGGCACAGACAACAAGAGTCACAAGGTAGTACTTGTTTTCATCCCTAGCCAGATGTATTACGGCTACTGCACACTCAAGGAGCCAAGACAGCTGGGCTTCCAGTTCGCACTCTATCAGATCTGGGTGGATGGCAACCAGACCAACTTCATCCAGAACTCAACCAACTCTGCTAACACCACAGTAGGTTTCCTCTTCCGCAACGCATGGAAGAAGTAAGAAGAGAGGGCTAGAGAATTCAAATTCAAGAAATTAAGTTAATACTCTTTTAAATACAAACAACTTACAAATATATGGTCTGAATTTATCACTCAGCGTGAAAACTACATAAAAAGGCGCAATAGCTCTCCTGCTATCGCGCCTTACTTTTTCATTCTAATCTTTCTTCCAGAGCTTGCTCATATCCTCCAAGCTCTTGCCCTTGGTTTCAGGTACCAGCTTCCAAACGAAGAAAGCAGCAACGATACAGATGGCACCATACAGACCATAGGTAAACCAATGACCGAAATCATCGCCCGGAGTCAGGTGCATATTGAACATCGGTACAAAGGTAGAGCTGACGATGAAGTTGAATATCCACTGGAAAGCTACGGCAATCGCCACAGCCGCACCACGGATGGTATTCGGGAAAAGCTCGGCGATAAGCACCCAGGCAATAGGTCCCCAGGAGAACATAAAGCTGGCACTATATACCATGATACTCAGCATGGTAACCGTACTCAAGGCTTCATTTCCGAAGGTCAAGGCTACGCCCAAGGCTCCTGCTGCCATGCCGATGGAACCGAAGATAAGCAATGGCTTGCGGCCCAGCTTCTCTACCGTAAAGACGGCAACCAGCGTAAACGAGATATTCACAATACCCATGATGACGGTCTGAACCATCGGATTACCCATTCCCATATCCTGGAAGATACGAGGCGCATAATAGAGCACCGCATTGATACCCACTGCCTGCTGGAATACAGAAAGCATCACGCCCACAAAGATACACATAAAGCCATAGGAGAAGAGCTTCTCGGTCTTCACGGTCACCGTATTCTTGATATCGTGGATAATCTCACGTGCCTTCTCAGAACCATTGATCTTGGCAAGCACGCCGTATGCCTTCTCGTCCTGTCCGATCATCACGAGATAACGAGGAGTCTCAGGTACGAAGCAGATCAGGAAGGTGAACAGTCCTGCCGGAACCATCTCGCTACCAAACATATATCTCCATCCCGTCTCGATGGTCCACTGCGCATCCACCATATTGGCGATGGCACCCGCAGCATCATAGATAGGATTGGCATGGGAACCCATAATGATGAAATTGACGAAGTAAACCACCAGCTGACCGAAGATGATGGCAAACTGATTGCAGCTCACCAACATACCGCGCATATTGCTCGGAGCGATTTCGCCGATATACATCGGACAGATGGCAGAAGCCATACCAACACCGATACCACCCAGCACACGATAGAAGTTGAATACCACCAGCAACGTCCAGTCGGCATGTCCCTGAGGCAGGAGATAAGATTCCGGTTCCATGGATCCCCAGGCTGAGAGAAAGAAGCAGACACCCGCAAAGATGAGCGAGCGCTTACGACCCAGCCTGCTGGCGAAAAGACCAGAAAGCGAACTACCGATGATACAGCCGATCAGCGCACTGGAAGAAGTGAATCCGTGCATCACATCGGTGTATTCGAAATCTCCGGCACCCTTGAAGAATGCCTGCAAACCCTTCTCGGCACCTGATATCACAGCGGTATCGTAACCGAAAAGCAAGCCACCCAATACGGCGACCATCACAATCGAGAAAAGATAGGCCTTAGAGCCCGTTTGTTGTTGTTCCATTTTACTATAGGTTATTTGTTTATTTTTATATTTTTATCTGTTTATTTTAAAATAATACGCATAATCTGCACATTTCCCCTATTTTTTTTGTAAATTTGCAACCAAAATAAGAGAACATAGATATTACGTAATATGAACATCGCAGAATTCTTACATCAGAAGGGCGACAAAAGAGGCTTCTCTTTCGAGGTTTTGCCACCTCTCAAGGGTAATGGCACTGCGGCTCTCTTCCGCACCATCGACAGCCTCAAGGACTTCGACCCACGGTTTATCAACATTACCACACACCACAGCGAGTATGTTTACAAGGAACTGGAAAACGGTCTCCTCACTCGTCAGCGTGTGCGTCGCCGCCCTGGCACCGTTGCCATCGCAGGCGCAATCCAGAACAAGTACGACATCCCTGTCATCCCTCACGTCATCTGTAGCGGTGCCACGAAGGAAGACATCGAATACGAATTGCTCGATCTCCAGTTTCTGGGCATCAGCAATATCCTTGTGCTGAGAGGCGACAAGGCGAAGGAAGACCGACAGTTTACTCCAACAGAAAACGGTCATTCCAATGCCACCGACCTGCTGAAACAAGTAAACCAGTTTAACGACGGTTTCTTCTTCGACGGCACCCCGATCAAGCATCCGGGTGATAAATTCTGCTGTGGCGTAGCCTGCTATCCGGAGAAGCACGAAGAGGCTCCCAATCTGGAGATGGACATGCAGCATCTCCTGGAGAAGCAGCAGTTGGGCGCTGACTATGCCATCACCCAGCTCTTCTACGACAACGAAAAATTCTATGCTTTCGTAGAGAAGGCTCGCCAGATGGGCATCACCATCCCTATCGTTCCGGCGCTGAAGCCATTCGCCAAGCTGAGTCAGCTCACCATGGTACCAAAGACCTTCCATTGCGACATCCCAGAAGCACTGGCACAGGAGGTTTTGAAGTGCAAGAGCGATGAAGATGCCAAGGCGCTCGGTATCGAGTGGACGACTGCCCAGGTGAAAGATCTCTTCAATCACGGATACAATCATATCCATTTCTTCACCGTTTCAGCGGTGGATAGCGTGAAGCAGATAGCTAAAATTTTATTTTAAAGTTCAAAGTTCTATGTTAAATAGTGAAGTGATAGGTCAGCAAGATATATGGAACCGTCTGATGGAGATGGTTCAGGAGAATCGTGTGCCTCATGCACTGATGTTCTGCGGTCCACAAGGTTGTGGAAAACTGGCAGTGGCGCTGGCTTTTGCCAGCTATCTGCTGGGCGATTCCCCGATGCTGAGAAAATGGGAGCATCCCGACCTGCATTTCACCTTCCCTACCATCAAGACATCCGAGATGAGCGGCGACCATACGCCCGTAAGTCTCGATTTTATGAAAGAATGGCGTGAGATGCTCCTCCAGGAAGGTCCGTATGTGCTGATCAGCGACTGGATGCAGCGCATGGGCAAGACTGATGCCGACTTCAACAAGCAGGCAATCATCACCGCCGATGAGACCGACAATCTTTCGAGAGAACTGAGCATGATGTCGAGTCAGGGCGGTTACAAGATCAGTCTGATATGGTTGCCGGAGCGTATGAACCTCACGAGTGCCAACAAGATATTGAAACTGCTGGAAGAGCCGCCTCATCAGACACTCTTCCTCCTGGTAAGCGAACAGCCGGAACTCCTGCTCGAAACCATCAGAAGCCGTGCACAGCGTATCGACCTGAAGAAGATTGAAACTTCCGAGGTGGAGAAAGCGCTCATAGAACGAAGAGCGCTGGATGCAGAATCAGCCCACCGCATCGCCCGAATCGCCAACGGCAACTGGAACCATGCATTGGAGGAGCTGGACTCTGGCAATGAAAACCGCCAGCATCTGGATATGTTCATCATGCTGATGCGCCTCTCCTATATGCGCAACATCCACGATTTGAAGAAGTGGAGCGAGGTGGTTGCCACCTTCGGCAGAGAGAAGCAGAAGCGAATGCTCGATTACTTCATGCACATGCTGCGCGAGAGTTTCATGTATAATTTCCGCCAGCCGGAACTCAGTTATATGACACAGGAGGAGGAGAATTTCGCCAGGAACTTCGCCCGATTCATCAACGAGGCGAATATCATCGACATCTCCAATCTCTTCGAGGAAAGCAAGCGATTCATCGCCCAGAATGCCAACCCGAAAATCGTGTTCTTCGACCTGGCGCTGAAGAATATCGTTCTGCTCATCAGAAAATAAAGGAAATACATCCCGAAAGGGCAATATATATTAATCAATAAATAGAATACATCGTGGATTATAAAAATATGAAATTCAAAATGTGGAATGGCTGCGATAGAGGTCTATGCTGCAAGGCTGTGGGACGACAGGACCGACAGCTCAACACATACGACTGGCTAGCCGATGTGCCAGGAAACGCTGAGAGCACCGACCTGGTGGAAGTGCAATTTAAAAATACCCGAAAGGGATATTATCACAATGTTAACAACCTCGACCTCAAGAAGGGCGACATCGTGGCTGTAGAAGCTAACCCGGGTCACGATGTGGGTGTAGTAACATTAACCGGCCGACTGGTAAAACTGCAGATCAAGAAGGCAAACCTCAAGTCGCAGGATGACATCAAGCGCATCTACCGACTTGCCAAGCAGGTGGACCTCGACAAGGCAAAGGAAGCCAAGAGCCGCGAACACGACACCATGATCCAGAGCCGACAGATAGCCAAAGACCTGGGTCTGAAGATGAAAATCGGCGACGTGGAGTATCAGGGCGATGGCAACAAGGCCATCTTCTACTATATCGCTGATGAGCGTGTAGATTTCCGCCAGCTCATCAAGGTACTTGCCGATACCTTCCATGTCCGTATCGAGATGAAGCAGATTGGTGCACGTCAGGAGGCTGGCCGTATCGGCGGTACCGGTCCTTGCGGCAGAGAGCTCTGCTGCGCTACCTGGATGAAGAACTTCGTAAGTGTGAGCACCAATGCTGCACGCTACCAGGACATCTCGCTCAACCCTCAGAAGTTGGCTGGCATGTGCGCCAAACTGAAGTGCTGCCTCAACTACGAGGTAGATAACTATGTAGAGGCAAGCCGAAAGATGCCACCTAAGGATGCCGTGCTTCAGACTGCCGACGGCGAGTTCCATCAGTTCAAGGTAGATATCCTTGCCGGCCTCATCACCTACTCTTCTGACAAGAATATGGCTTCCAACCTGGAGACCATCACAGCAGAACGTGCCAAGGAAATCATTGAGATGAATAAACAGGGCGAGAAACCGCTCAGCCTGATGGAGAACGGCAAGGTGAAGGAAACTTCCAAGAGCATCGACCTGCTCAATGAGTCTGATCTCAGCCGATTCGACAAGGCGAAGAAAAAGAAGAAGAACAAGAACCGCAATGCGAACCGCCCGGAAAGAAACGAGAACCGCCAGCCAAACGGCAACCGTTCAGAGAAGGGAGATAACCGTCAGCCAAACGGCAATAACCGCAATAGGGATAATAGAAACAAGGGACCTCGCCAGCAGGGAAACAGACCTCAACAGGGCAATAACAATAAGCCTCAGCAAGGCAATAATAACAAGCCTCAGCAGGGCGAGAATAACAAGCCTCAGCAGGCAAACAACAACAAGCCTCAGCAAGGCGAGAATAACAAGCCACAGGAGGACAAGAAGTAAAAATGAAAAGACTGATTCATTTCGTTTTCATACTGGTGGCAACCATAGCCTTCAGCGCTTGCAATCATGCCAAGGTATATGATGAATATGCCCACACGCCGATTGCAGGATGGGAGAAGAACGATACCCTATCGTTCGAAATCCCTCCGATGGCTGCCACCGGCTATTACCGGCAGAGCCTGGGTCTGAGAACCACAGGTGCCTATCCGTTTACGGCATTGACACTCATCGTGAACCAGACCATCTACCCTGCCAACAAAGGCAAGCGTATCGAGAAGACTGATACCCTACTCTGCCAGCTCATCAACCAGCATGGCGAGAACAAGGGACAGGGCATCAGCTACTATCAGTACAACTTCCCTATCAATATCTATAAGATAAACAGAGGCGATTCCATCCATATCGCCATCCGCCATGATATGAAGCGAGAAATTCTTCCGGGTGTAAGCGACATTGGAGTGAAAATAACGAAAAATGACCAATGAGACGTATCTCACTGGTCATTTTTTTATGCTGTAAAATCTGCTTTCAATATGGAATATCCTGCTTCTTATGCTACCAGATCTAGCTTCTTACCAGATTTCTTCCGGCATCAATACGCAGGAAGATGAAGAGCAGGATGGTAAAGCCCCAAAGCGAACTACCTCCATAACTGAAGAATGGAAGCGGAATACCGATTACCGGCGTCAGTCCCAGCACCATTCCCACATTAATAAATAGGTGGAACAGAAATACCGAGAGCACACAGTAGCCGTATATTCGTCCGAACTTGAAAGGTTGTCGCTCCGCCAGATGTATCAATCTCAATATCAACATCAGGAAGAGCAGCAGCACGCCTGCCGAACCCAGGAATCCTTCCTCCTCTCCTACCGTACAGAAGATGAAGTCGGTATCCTGCTCAGGCACAAACTTCAGCTTGGTCTGGGTTCCGTTCAGGAATCCCTTTCCCTGCAAGCCACCCGAGCCGATGGCTATCTCACTCTGATGTACATTATATCCGGCACCCGCCAGGTCTTCGTCCAATCCCAACAGCACGTTGATACGCACTCGCTGGTGAGGTTCCATCACGTTGTTCAGCACGTAATCGGCACTGTAGAAGAAGGCAATACTTCCCATTGCGAATATCGAAATCAGGAAATAGTTGCGGAAGCGGGTCCTCAGACCGTGATACACCAGGAATCCGATCATCACCGCACAGAGCAGCAGCTGCACCCATACGATGTCAAACGGAATGATGTAGGTAGAGAAGAGTGCAAAGATGAGCGTGATGCCCACCGAGTAGCACAGGATGATGAGAGCATGCTTCCTGTTGCCCGTATAGCTGTTCACCAGTCCTGCCGTGAAGATCTGCACCAGCAGCAGCACCGTGAACTTTCCCACCGAGGTGTAGGTATCCCACATCGTCACGTTCTCGTACTTGATACCCACCACAAAGTAAACCACCATCGAGACTCCGGTAAAGAGGATGGCACCCGGCATTCCCTCGCGGTAAAGCATCAGGAAGAAGGCGGAATATACCAATGCCGAACCCGTCTCGCGCTGTCCCACGATACATATCATAGGCAAAATGATGATGCCCATAGCCGCCATGAAATGCTTCATCTTATGGATATTGAATCCATAGCTGCACATAAACTTCGCCACAGCCAGCGCCGTAGCAAACTTACCGAACTCGGCAGGCTGCAGTCGCAGCGGTCCCAGCACCAACCAGGAGTGCGAACCCTTGATGCTATGCGGATTGAATATCGTGGCAAAAAGCAGCAATATCAGCACGGCATAGATCACGTAGGCGAAGGTATCGAAAAAACGGTCGTCCATCATCAGGATGACGAAGCCCAGTGCGATGGAGGTACCTATCCATATAATCTGCATACCCGAACGGGCACCCAGACTGAAGATATCGTTGTCGCCATAGGTATAGCTGGCACCGCAGACACTGATCCAGCCGAAGCAGAGCAATGCCAGATAGATGCCGATGGTCCACCAGTCGAGCGAACGGAGAATACCAGCTGGTTGTTTATTATCTGATTGAGCCATTGTCTTTATTATTCAATGAATTGAAACTGCAGTCTCAGGATAGAAACTGCAGTTTTGATTTGAAACTTCAGTATATTATCTGCTACTAGAGCCGTAGGCAATTCTTCGTGCCTGCATCTGTGCCGCCTGACTTTCAGAAGCAGGAGAAAGCTTGCCTTTCAGATACTGCTCCATCATCAAACCTCCGATAGGCACACCGTAGTCGGCACCCCATCCACCATTCTCCACATACACGGCGATGGCGATTCTCGGATTGTTCATCGGAGCAAAGCCCATGAATACAGAGTGGTCGTGACCACGGTTCTGAGCCGTACCGGTCTTGCCGCAAGCCTCGAAGTCGTAACGGGAGAGCATCTTACAGGTACCCTTCAGTGCCGAACTTCTCATACCAGCCACCACATAGTCATAGGCTCGCTTCGAAGCCCTGGTGTAATGACGGCGGGTATAAAGCGTATCGAGCGGTTCGCCCTGCACCTTACGCACTACGTGAGGCACATAGTAATAGCCTCGGTTGGCGATGGTGGCACCCAGATTGGCAATCTGCAGAGGAGTGAGGTTCACCTCACCCTGTCCGATAGAGATACTGATGACGGTCAATCCGTTCCAGGAGCCCTTGTAGGCCTTGTCATAGAACTGTGCATTAGGAATCAGACCTCTCTTCTCGCCCGGCAAATCGATACCCAGCTTATAGCCGAATCCCATACTCACCATATAGTCTTTCCATACGGTCATCGCCTCCTGCACCGAGCCATACTTCTTCTTGTTGCCTATCATATAATAAAGTCCCCAGCAGAAGTAACCGTTGCAGGAAGTACTGATGGCATCTACCAGCGCAATAGGCGACGGGTGACCATGACATCCCACATGCAGACCTTTGTAAGAGAAACCATGATTACATGGGAAGGCTGTGCCCGGAGTGATGATTCCCTCGGTAAGATAAGTCAGCGCCTGGGAGGTCTTGAAGGTAGAACCCGGAGGATACTGTCCCATGATACTACGGTTCAGGAGCGGTTTCCAAGGATTCTGCGACAACCACTTGTGCATCTTTCCCCTATTCTTGCCCACCAGTCGGCGCGGATCATAGGAAGGAGATGAAACCATCGCCAGCACCGATCCGTCTCTTGGGTCAATGGCAACGATACTTCCTATCTTGCCCTGCAGCAGTCTTTCGCCCAGAGCCTGAAGGTTGACATCGATACCCAGCGTCAGGTCCTTACCGGCAACAGGCCGCTGGTCGATTTTTCCGTTCTGATAGCTTCCCTGTATTCTTCCGCGGGCATCGCGAAGCATAATCTTCACGCCCTTGGTACCTCGGAGCTCCTTCTCGTAATGCTTCTCCAGTCCCAGCTTACCGATATAGTCACCCGGCTGATAGTAGTCATCCTCCTCTATATCGCTTGGCGAAACCTCACCCACATCTCCCAGTACATGGGCAGCGTATGGATAGACATATTCTCTCACGCTTCGTTTCTGCACATAGAAACCGGGGAACCGGAACATCTTCTCCTGGAAGACGCTGAAGTCCTTGTCAGAAAGCTGACTCATGAAGAGCTGCTGGGTATATCGCGAGTATCCGGGATTCTTGTTTCTGTCCTTGATGGTCTCCATTCGCTTCTCGAAAGCCTCCTTGGTAATGCCCAGGGAGTTGCAGAAGTCCATCGTATCCAGACGTCCCTCCTGCTCCTTCATCACCACCATGATATCATAGGAAGGCGAATTATACACCATCAGCTTGCCGTTTCTGTCGTAGATGGCACCACGCGAAGGGAACTCAATCTGCTTCAGGAAGGCATTGGAATCGGCATTCTTCTTATAATCCTCACTCATAATCTGAAGCGTAAAGAGACGAATGGCGTATATGACTACAATTGCTATAGCCACACCACCAATCACATACTTACGCTTATCAAGATTGTAATCCACCATATTATATATATAGCTGAAATTTTTTGTTTGATCTTTTACTGTTCTCTGTCTTGCAGCAAGGTTCTATCCCTTGCGGAAGCTCTCCAATGCCATGATGAGCAGCATCGTGATGGCTGTACCGCCACCGATGCGGAGGAGCCACTCCATCCAATTGAAGAAATTGAAGGTCTCCAGAGTAAAGAATACCAGATTATAAACGAGTACGATAACCAACGTGTAGAGAACATACGAACCGACACCGATGGTGCGCATGGACGGCTCCAGGTCGTCGGCACTGTCTCTTGGCACGAAGAGTTCGAAAAGATAAGGCTGAAGCAGTCCGATGAAGGTCATCGAAGCTGCAGCTACTCCCGGCGTATTGGCAAACACGTCGATACAAAGTCCCATCATGAAGCTCCACAGCATCACCGACCAGCGTGGGTGGTTTCTGCGGAAATGGAGCACCATGAGAATATACAGCAAGGGGGTGGCGCAGTTGAACAAGTGGATATGGTTGAATACCAATCCCTGCACCAGCACAAGCACCACGAAGATGCCGAGTCGTTTTATCAAATCTATACTCATTGCTACTTATATATCTCCTCTTACTATGATCTTTTAATTTTTACCTTTGGCATTGCCGTCGGGCATGATACTATCCTGTGCAGCACGCATAATCTGAAGGCGTTCCTTCATTACGGCATCATCGATGACGCAGACATCACGCAGACGGGCAAAGTCGGTAGAAAGTCTCAACTGTACTCTATACGACAATCCATCAGCAGAATTAAACACGTGCAGAATCTTGCCTACTCTTACTCCCGGAGGGAACACAGCCGAATAGCCACTCGTTACTACGTAGTCGCCCAGCTTGAAGTGGGCATGGCGTGGCACCTCTTCCAGATATGCCAGTTCCGAAACGCCACCCTTCCATCGCAGATAGCCGAAATAGCCTCTACCCTGGATGGTACAACTGATATTCGACTTCACGTTGAGCACTGGTATCACGATGCTGTAATGCTGAGCTACGAGATACACGATGCCCACCACTCCGGTACCGCTTATCACACCCATATCCTTATGGATGCCGTCAGCGCTACCCTTGTCGATGGTAATCAGGTTGTCTGGCTTGTCCAGGCTGTTGGCCACCACCTTGGCAGGGATGAGTCGGTAATTCTGAAGCAGCGCAAACTGGTCGCGGTGATAGATGGCACTATCCTTGGTTACCCCATAGAGGCTGTCGCTCAGCTGCTGCACCTGCTGCTCCAGATAGGCATTCCGCTGGGTAAGTTCCTGGTTCACCTTGGTCAGGGAGAAGAAAGTCTCCACGTTGGCATCCCATTCATAAATCTTGCCCGTCACGGCATTGGCTGTAGAAAACCACGCACTGCCCTGGTAGCTGTTATACTGGAACAGAAGCACCATGCTCACCACCTCCAGAATCACGAAGACAAACCAATGGTTGTATTTCTGCAAAAACTCTAAAAGGTTGTGCATACTTAAAAAAATGAATCTGTATATGATTAAAATTCCGCAAATGGGCACAAATGGTCCAGATGCGGAATTTAAATATCTTGAAATTATCTCATCAGGAATGAGAAACGATCCACATTCTTCAATGCGATACCGGCACCCTTAGCCACACTGTGCAATGGATCCTCAGCGATATGGAATGGGATGTTGATCTTGTCCTGGAGTCGCTTGTCGAGACCGCGGAGCAGAGCACCACCACCTGAAAGCCAGATACCGTTCTTCACGATGTCGGCATAAAGCTCTGGTGGAGTATTCTCGAGAGCTGAGAGTACTGCATTCTCGATCTTGGCTACAGTCTTGTCCAGACAGTGAGCAATCTCCTGATAGCATACAGGCACCTCCATTGGGAGCGCTGTGATACGGTTAGGACCGTGAACGATGAAGTCTTCAGGAGCCTCATCACCCAGATCTGTCAGGGCAGAACCCACATGAATCTTGATACGCTCAGCCATACGCTCAGAAACCTTCACGTTGTGCTGGCGACTCATATACTCCTGGATGTCGGCTGTCAGGTCGTCACCGGCTGTACGGATAGAGTTGTTGGATACGATACCACCCAGAGAGATGACTGCAATCTCGGTGCTACCACCACCTATATCAACTATCATGTTACCTTCTGGTGCCTCTACGTCGATACCGATACCGATAGCAGCAGCCATAGGTTCAAAAATCAAATATACGTCGCGACCGTCGGCATGCTCGGCAGAGTCACGTACGGCACGGAGCTCTACCTCGGTAGAACCGGAAGGCACACCAATCACCATACGGAGTGAAGGTGAGAACAGTCGGCTTCCTGTATGAACCATCTTGATAAGTCCACGCATCATCTGCTCGCAGGCAGTAAAGTCGGCGATAACGCCATCACGCAAAGGACGGATTGTACGGATGTTGTCATGAGTCTTCTCGTACATCATCTTTGCCTTCTCGCCTACGGCAATCATCTTGTCGGTGCGGCGGTCGAGGGCAACAACAGAAGGTTCGTCCACTACAATCTTATCATCACTGATAATGATGGTATTGGCGGTACCCAAGTCCATTGCGATTTCCTGAATAAATGAAAAAAATCCCATTTGCTAATGTAAATCTAATATTTTAAGCTTAAAATCTTTCCTTTGTAGTCATCTTCCCGCCCTCGCTTTCAAGAGCGGGAAGAGTTGCGAGATGAATAGGTTTACCTCTTATTACTTGGCAAACCAAGCGTGGATAGCAGTATCATAGTGAGAACTTACGCCGAATGCACGCTCTGCGAACATCTTGCGGTCCTCAATGTCGGTTTCAGCACCCTTCTTCTTCAGGATGTCGAGAAGCACGCTGTACTCAGCCTTGCTAGGAACGATAACCACGTCCTTGAAGTTCTTGGCACCGGCACGGATCAGGGAGATACCGCCGATATCAATCTTCTCGATGATGTCGGCATCGCTGGCGCCGCTGGCTACAGTCTGCTCAAATGGATAGAGATCCACGATAACGAGGTCGATAGAAGGAATCTCATACTCCTTCATCTGCTCCTGGTCGCCCTCATTGTCGCGACGGGCCAAGATACCTCCAAATATTTTTGGATGAAGAGTCTTCACACGACCACCGAGGATTGATGGATATGTGGTGACATCCTCAACTTTTTCACATTCATAACCCAAAGATTCGATAAACTTCTGAGTACCACCTGTGCTCAGGAACTTAACACCCTCTTCATTCAACTTGGCGAGCAACTCGTCCAAGCCATCCTTGTGAAAGACAGACACCAAAGCTGTCTTGATCTTCTTTGTTTCAGCCATTGACTTTATATATTACGAATTTTTATATTCAATATGGTTTCTAAAAACGCTGCAAAGATACAAAGAATATTTGGAATACACAAATATTTAATACCTATTATCACATTATTTAAAGGATATTTGCGATAAATCAAGTAATGGTTCAGCCATTTTGACAGAAGCTTTTCTGCGAATAGGGAAAAAGGAAGGAAAAAACAGACAAAATGTCAGAAAAACGCCCAAAAACACGCAATGGGCACGCTATTCGCATCCCCCGATTGTGATGCCGGAAGCCAGCAAGGCTGAAGCATCATCCAAGGCTGAAAGTCCGGAAGAACTGAAGCCAGACAACAAGAAGTAGAACAAATAACATTTAGAAAGGAGATCAAGATATGACATTCGACAAATTTACAATCAAGGCGCAGGAAGCGGTGCAGGCCGCTGTGAACATAGCGCAGAGAAATGGTCAGCAGACCATCGAACCGGTGCATCTTCTCAGTGGTATCATCGAGAAAGCACCTGATGTAACCAACTACATCTTCCAGAAGCTGGGCATGAACGGCAATCAGATTGCCATGCTCCTGCAGCAGGAGATGCAGCACCTGCCTCGTGTGCAGGGTGCTGGTCAGCCATACCTCTCGGGCGATACCAACCAGATATTGCTCAATGCCGAGGACATCGCCAAGAAGATGGGAGATGAATTCGTCAGCGTGGAGCCTATCCTTCTCGCTATCCTCAAAGGCAACTCTACCGCTGCCCGAATCCTCAAGGATGCGGGTGCCAACGAGAAGGACCTCACCGCAGCCATCCAGGCTTTGCGACAGGGTCAGAACGTGAAGAGCCAGAGTGCCGACGAGAACTATCAGAGTCTTGAAAAATATGCCAAGAACCTGGTAGAACAGGCTCGCAGCGGCAAGCTCGACCCAGTAATCGGCCGTGATGAAGAGATTCGCCGTGTGCTCCAGATTCTCTCCCGCCGCACCAAGAACAATCCTATCCTTATCGGTGAGCCTGGTACAGGTAAAACCGCTATCGTTGAAGGACTTGCAGAGCGTATCGTCCGTGGCGACGTACCTGAGAATCTGAAGAACAAGCAGCTCTATTCGCTCGATATGGGTGCACTGGTTGCCGGTGCCAAATACAAGGGTGAGTTTGAGGAGCGCCTGAAGAGCGTCATCAAGGAGGTAACCAATACCAACGGTCAGATTATCCTCTTCATCGATGAGATTCATACCCTGGTAGGTGCTGGCGGTGGCGAAGGTGCCATGGATGCAGCCAACATCCTGAAGCCAGCCTTGGCTCGTGGTGAACTGAGAGCCATCGGTGCCACTACCCTCAACGAGTATCAGAAGTACTTCGAGAAGGATAAGGCGCTGGAACGTCGATTCCAGACTGTGATGGTGAATGAGCCAGACGAGGTAGATGCCATCAGCATCCTTCGTGGAATCAAGGAGCGTTACGAGAACCACCACAAGGTTCGTATTCAGGATGATGCCTGCATAGCAGCTGTCAAGTTATCTGAGAGATATATCTCTGACAGATTCCTCCCGGATAAGGCCATCGACCTGATGGATGAAGCCGCAGCCAAGCTCCGTATGGAGCGTGACTCCGTGCCAGAGGAATTGGATGAGATTACCCGTCACTTGAAGCAGTTGGAGATTGAACGTGAGGCAATTAAGCGTGAGAACGACCAGCCTAAGATTCAGCAGCTCGACAAGGAGATTGCCGAGTTGAAGGATAAGGAGCACGACTTCCGTGCAAAGTGGGAAGGCGAAAAGGCTCTTGTTAACAAAATTCAGCAAGACAAGCAGGAGATGGAGAATCTCAAGTTCGAAGCTGAGCGCATGGAGCGTGAAGGCAATTACGAACGTGTAGCCGAGATTCGCTACTCTAAGCTGGTAGCCCTTGAAGAGGATATCAAGAAGATTCAGGAGCAGCTGAAGAGCACCCAGGGCGGAGAAGCCATGATTCGCGAAGAGGTGACTGCCGATGATATTGCAGAGGTAGTAAGCCGCTGGACCGGAATACCAGTGAGCCGAATGATGCAGAGCGAACGTGAGAAACTGCTCCATCTGGAGGAGGAACTCCACAAGAGAGTCATCGGTCAGGACGAGGCAATCACAGCCGTAAGTGATGCCGTTCGCCGCAGCCGTGCCGGTTTGCAAGACCCAAAGCGTCCTATCGCCAGCTTCATCTTCCTCGGCACCACCGGTGTAGGTAAGACCGAGCTAGCCAAGGCGCTTGCTGAGTATCTCTTCAACGACGAGTCGATGATGACCCGAATAGATATGAGTGAGTATCAGGAAAAGTTCAGTGTCACCCGTTTGATTGGAGCGCCTCCGGGGTATGTAGGATACGATGAGGGTGGTCAGTTGACCGAGGCTGTTCGCCGCAAGCCATACAGTGTGGTACTCTTCGATGAGATAGAGAAGGCTCACCCAGATGTCTTCAACACCCTGCTTCAGGTATTGGACGATGGCCGATTGACCGACAACAAGGGTCGTGTAGTCAACTTCAAGAACACCATCATCATCATGACTTCCAATGCGAGCCGTGAGATGTTGAAGAAGACCTTCCGTCCGGAGTTCCTGAACCGTATCGACGACATCATCACCTTCCAGCCATTGACCAAGGATCAGATTGCCAAGGTTGTGGAGTTGCAGATGAACAGAGCCAAGAAGATGTTGGAGCCTCAGGGCTTCGATCTCCGCTGGACTCCAGCCGCCATCGGTTATCTTGCCGAGGTAGGTTACGACCCAGAGTTTGGGGCCCGCCCGGTAAAGCGTGCCATCCAGGATTACGTTCTGAACGATTTGAGCAAGAAGATTCTTGCCGAGGAAGTAAGTCGCGAGAAGCCAATTACCATTGACTACTCAGAGGCAAACGGCATCGAGTTCAAGAATCTCTAAAAGATAGGTTTTTATCATTTCCTATTATATGAGAAAGGTTCCTTCGGGGAGTAACATCCCCGTCGGGACCTTTTTTTATGCATGCATTCCCCAACTTTTTGGGGAATATTTCCACAGAGTTTCCTCACATTCCACACCATTCATTTTTGGCACAAAACGCATAAGCACCTGATTATCAACACAAAGTCATTTTCCTCATCTTTTTGGCACGCAGATTGTGACTATGATTAGCGGGTTCGACAATGAATCCACAAACAAATAAGTAACATCAATTAGTAACAATTTAAAAAAGATAAGATTATGAAGAAGTTTATGTTTGCAGCTATCGCAGCTTTGGTTATGGTTTCAGTAAGCAACGTTTTTGCATCAAGCAAAATGGTTAGTAACGCTCAGGTTGCTCCTGTTGATACAGTAGCTCCAGATGCACCTTCCGATTCATTGGCAGTAGATGCTCCTGTTCAACCACAGGCTGCAGCAGAGGATTCTACCCAGCAGGAGAATGCAACAGAGGAGACTCCAGCAACAACAGAGGATTCTACCCAGCAGGAAACTACTGAGCAGAAGGAGACTACAGAACAGCAGCCAGCAGAGCAGACTGCTACAGAGCAGCAGACTATTGCTGAATAATAAAATAGGAAAAGACAATTCATTTTGCAGGCGTTATACAAGAAAGAATAGATTAGGTTAGTTTTTTTAAAGGTAATAAGACTTATTCAGGTTTCCATAGAATTTACATGATTTTCAAATATAAGATAGAATTTTAGGTTCGGTTTAGTGAAAAGTGAAGTCTGTTGGCAGTGATGCCAGCAGACTTCTTGCGTTTTTGGGATCCCTCCTCTTTCTGTTTTTTCATTACCACTTGATGAATCTTTGCAACTTTGGCTTCAAATCCTCATACTGGGAATAGTCGAACATCAAACATTTATTAGCATCCTTGAAAGGGATAACAGCATGGTATTCGCCTGCTGCAAAGCAATCAATTTGATAAGGATGATATGTCAAGACGATACCTTCTGGCAGTACGGCAAAATGAGTCAAAGGAAAATCCTTCTCGGTAAATGCCTTTTCTGTGCAACCATTCCATCCTGCCCATTCATCACAGGAGTAGTTGTGTACGAGAAATGACTGCATCACCTCATCCATACCACTTGTATCAACCATAGGACAATGGAAGGAGAATACGCTATTGGTAAAATACTCCCATGAACTTTCCCGTTCATAGTTGAAATCATATTCTTTCTTCAAACTCTCCAAAACCAGATGTCGGAACCGTTGCAGCATAGCTGGTTTCACAGTGTTGCCAACATCCACAAATACACCTTTCTTCTTGTCGTATGTGATGTAATACTCACGAGGCAAATCATGAAAGCCCCCATTGTAAAGGCTCGCCCTATAGTAATAGGTGGTATAGTCTTGACAATCCACAACCTTCTTCACCTTGATATCGCAAGTCATTCTCACTTCCAACGTATCTTCTATCTGGTACTCTGCCCGACAGAGCTTCTCCCACAACACGCCATAATCATCCAACGAATGCAGCATATCCCTAAGTGATGTACACTTGCCTACAGGAATATCTTTGCTGCTTTCCAACTGGAAGAACGCATCATCCCTTACAGCAGTCATCATCCATTCACGGATTGACCTGTCAGCACCAGTATTACCCTTAGGAATTTCCAAATCCACATTAAAACCGGCATCCATACTTTCGTACTTGTTTCTTGGCTTGATATGATAGTCCTTTATCGTCCTTTCGACAGATATATCTTTTGATTCAGCTATCTGTCTCGAATGATATAAGTCGCCAAATGGAACATCTATCGTTTGGGCACCAGCCACTAAATTCAAGAATCCCTTTTTCCTGGGTATCCGACAATACACATCATTCTGTAGCCCAAAGCATTTCCCATCAGAGAAACATAGCGTATCAGAACTTGCGAAAAGAAACAAGTCATTCCATTCACCAAGATAACACAGCCCAGAAGCATTGCAAGGAGGTGCGAACAACACCTTTTTGTTCTTAATGTCATAAACATCCTTCTCGTCTATACAAACATATTCAGTCGTATTATCAATTGATGTAATATCTGATGCTCCGATTTGTGGATAATAGAAACCATTGCGTTCATATTTCAAAAGATAATATGGCGTCTTGTCATCAGAGTGCTCATAGTTCCAAACAACAAACAGACTGTCACCGATACGTTCGTGTATAGTGAACGTATCACCTTCCAAAACAATAGTATCTCCTTCTATAATCTCGCCTTTCAATCCGACTCCCATACGCAAGCCGGAACATGCCGTCACCGTAAAGGATATTATCACTACTATAAATGCTAAATGTAATCGTTTCATTTCGAAAAAATATTTTTATCAGACATCTACGATGTACTTGTTTACCAATGTTGTTTTCCCCAAAAACTGTCTTCTGCAAATTCCACTCATACCATACTTTCAAAATCTTTCATTATGAGTTTCAAATCAGCAGACAGATATTTCTCGAATGTATCCAACCAGGCTTTCTCTTCTTTCCGACAATCTACTCCTACCATAAATATGGAGCATGCAATAGCTGCTATGGTGTCAGAATCACCTCCTATTGAAATTGCATTCCTTACGCAATCTTCAATACTTTCGCTTTCCAGGTAAGCAATAATGGCTTCTGGTACACTTCCTTTACAGCTCACATCAAACTGATAAGTAGGACGAATCTCATCAAGAGTTCTACTTAGGTTATAGCCGAATTGACTTTCAATCCTACCCTTTGTTATCTCTTTCCGTGATTCTAATGATTTTGCTGTATTTCGTTTGTTGAGGAATACTGCCAATGCCACAGCCTCCGCTCCTTTTATCCCTTCTGGATGATTGTGAGTCACATTTGCTGTAATACGAGCAAGCCGAAGAGCCTCAGCTTCAGATTCCGCAAACAAGCCAACGGGACTTACACGCATGGCACTACCATTTCCCCAACTGCCATAAGGCTTGGGATTCTTTGACAGAATCCATCGAATAAAACGACTACCATATCCAGCCATAATATGTGCTCGCCCTAGTTCTTGCATACACCGAACCAACCCTACTTCGCTATGAGCGGCATCTTCCATCAACCATTTTGCAACAGCCAAAGTCATTACCGTATCATCGGTATATTTGGTACCTGTAGTAACAAGTGGGAAATCCTTAGTCTTTACATTATGCCACTCATAAGAACTACCTATAATATCACCTAAAACTGCACCTAACATAATTTTTTGTTTCTATTACCATCATAAAAAAACATCTTCTTATTTTATGTATCGGAAATGGGAACTATTCACACATCCATCTCATAATCTTTCAAAACTGTTGCTACATCTTTTATAGGTTGGAACGGTACAATGATTTCCAAATTTCTATTGATGATGCAATAAGCATTTTCCTCATTATTATGTTCCATTCCGAATCCATCCTCATCAGCAAAATAGCGTCCATCAGGATATACCGTCCAACAAATAGCACATACTCCGTTCTTGAAATCACGAAATATTCCGAAATAGTATTCTACGTATTTACCACCTTCGAAATCCGGACACCCCTTTTCTATTGCTTCAAAGTCAATCTCACAGTCATTCACAAGAAGCCGACCATCTTCACTTACGATTCTTCGCAACATGCCTGTCTCTTTATTAAGAATGGTGAAACTCTTGCCATTCTCTTTGAGTATAGCCATATTCTCACCAATATCAAAGGCATCCTTAATACTAATCGTAATAATCTTTGTCTTTATTCTTGCAGCAACATTTTTCAAATATTGCCACAGATTTTCCAATTTCACAAACATACTCATACTCTATTTTTGATCATTCTTCAATTTTTTCTATGTATTAGCAACCATTCTATCAGTTGGTTCACCTCTTTGCTTAACATTCCAGCAGTTGCCGGAAGCTTATGAGGGCGAATGACAAGCATACTGATGGTATATTTTGGGTTATCAGCTGGAAAACAGCCCACAAACGTAAATTCATCAAAACATCTTTTATTGTTGTCGTGTTGAAGGATATTGTACCTACCAGCCTGTTTTACACCTCTTTGTTTGAAAGACAGAGCCAGTTCTATGGCATTGTTCGTCTTTGTTGTGTCGCTGATAGCGGTACCACTGACATCTGTGCCACTAATAGTTGTGCCACTAATAGCCCAGATATTCTTTTTGAATGGTACATATACCATATCACCACACCCTTCACACTCGTCATCCAATTGTTTCTCCAATGATGCCCATGCTAATACTTCTGATGTTGTGGCATCAATAACGGCTATTTGCCCATATATACCATCTGTTTCTAACATCATATTTCTATCTAATAGGTTGTAGCATGAGTCTATAAGTTCTTTGTCTGCTAATGGACAAATTTCAACACTATCGTTGAAATAGGAAACTTCTTTTCTCTGAGCATAGACACCTACAAAATAGAATATTAGCATAAATACTAATAATGTTCTAAATGCTTGTGTTATTGTTTTCATTCCGTTTCTACACCTTTAGGTTGTACAATCAGTTCCAATCGCTTGATATCGTCTTCTGTCAGTTGGATGTTACCTCCATTTCTGTAATAGTCGAGCACTCTTTCAGCACCATGGCGTCCCAATACAGCATGTTCTTCTGCTTTCATATAATATCCCACAGCAAGTTGCTTGTTTGATTTGCCATTCTCATCAGGCTCATAATAGAGGTCGCCAAGAATCAGATTGGCGAGAGGTACACGATGGGCAATTATGGCTAGTTTTGTTGCATCTGCTCTCAGTCTGCCTTTCCAGTCAGGTATGGTAATCAGCAGTTCAGCCAAGGAACAACCTTGATCTGCTGCCTCTTTCATCAAATTCATCCCCGATATTGTGTCGCCTTGGTCAACAGTAATAATTCCGAGGAGAGTCTTTGCTTCAGGACTATCGCTCGCACGTAGTACATGCTCTATGCTGTCTGGATCCTCTTGAATATACGACTTATAGCCATCCATTAGGAGAAATAATGTTTTGTAATCATTACCATCTGGCAAGCCGTAGATATAGTCATCTATGCGATTGATTGCTCCACGCCACTCAGCCATGTGAGCCATAGTAATCATACCAAAGAAATCCTTCTTCACACCAATACCATCTCGATAACAATCTGCCAGTTTCAGATATGCCGAACCATCGCCCCAGCGAGCTTGATAGAGCAATGACATGATTGAGTCTTTCGGACTGACAGTCATGCTTTTCTGTTCTGTCAACTTTGTTGAAGAAGCCGTTTCTTCAATTATCTGTTGTTCAGAGCAACTTGCAAAGAACAACAGCATCATCATATATATGCACCAATTCTTCATCTCTCAATACCCTAATCCGTGTCGGGCACAACTTCTAAGTTTGTTATTTGTCTGTTTATGAGATATAGAGTATCGAAGTAACCATATCCTATCAGAAAAAACTCTTATCTTTCTATAAAGCTATGCAATATATACGAGCACAACAAGGGGATTCGATAGATTTTTATTCGGTGGCGCAAAATAAAATTCGCTATTTTTATTCGGTGACAGCGAATAAACAAGACTGATTGTTTATAATTTTACTTCTCGTTCGATTCTCGATAGGGTCTCGTTCACTCTTCGATCGTTCTTCATTCATCCTCCGTTAAACAATCGAAGAACAATCGCTGGCGTTATGGCACAAATAACCATCATAAAGCCAATAAAAAGCATTCCCATCAGCTATTTCGAAGAACATATAAATTTACCCAATCCGTAGCTGCGTATCTCCATCCCTGAGCCGACACAACTTCTAGTTTGGAATCTACATGTCATCTTTTTAAGGCGAAACTTCTTTACGACCTTTCCTTTTCGATCAATAGCACCGAATAGATTGACTTCTTTATCATCTGGCATGCAACCACCTTCCTCATAAATATCGTACACGCCATCAGGATTAAGCCACCATTCCACTTCTGCTACACCATTATAATATTGATGTATATACCCAGAAAAATGGAACGAATGTGCTTTCGCTATGTCAAGAACTTCTTGTGGCTGCCCTTTAAGACTATCCCAATCTATATCTTCGTCAGTAACAGTAAGTAGAATCTCAGAATCTGATATGAACTCATATGCGCATTTCGTCTCTTTGTCCATCAAATAACGAGGTTTAAAATCTGTCCCCATCACATGTTTCACCAAGGCTATACCTTCTCCAAGATCATGTACAAATACTTGATCTAGATAATGTGGAACACATAATTTTCTATATAGCTTTTCCTCTTCAGACATATGCGTATCATAGGCATTCTCGTCTGGAATTTCATATACACAATCGGAGAGGACAAGCCGCATACCAATACAAGCTGTGGGCATAGGAGTGATGTAGCTTCGATCAGACACGCGACACAATGTGGCTTCGTTATACCAACTGCCACCACGACATATACGTAATCCCTCATGGTTTATTTCTATCGGATCCGTTATGTTTTTCAGTCCTATTGGATTCGTCTGGGTGGTATGTGAATATTCATAAAACTTGTCTTGACACCACTCAGAGACATTGCCACTCATATCGTAAATGCCTAATTCGTTTGGTTTCAGTTTTGCTACAGGATGTGTCTCATTATTGCTGTTTTCACTATACCAAGCCACTTCGCACAGATTGTTACTTCCTGCATACTTATAACCCTTGCTTTTATTTCCGCCTCGTGCGGCAAACTCCCACTCTGCTTCTGTTGGAAGTCTGAATTTCTTACCAGCAAGTACAGTTCGTAGTTTCCAGTTTAAAGCCCCTATAAACTCTTGGAAATAAGTACGATACGCATGCTCTACTGGCAGATCTTCTCCCTTGAATTCCGATGGCTCAAAAAAAAGAGGAAAGTCGCCCATCACAGCTTTAAATAATTCTTGAGTAACCAGAGTTTCACCAATATAGTAGTCTCTGGTGATTATTACCTTATGTGCCGGTTTCTCAACATCTTTTGGGGCTTCTTGTTCTTCCGTTGCCCCCATCATAAAGCTACCATGCTCAACAAGTATCATATTGAAAGATACTCCATTGACCATAAAGTTCAATTTGTCTTTGTTGATTTTGTTTTCTGAATTTAGCATCATAATTTTATCTCCTTTATTGAAAGAAAAAGAGACGATTCTTCGCAACTTACCAGTCTCTTTATTGAGAAATGTCCATCCAAACTCATACTTCATTTATTTTCTATGTATTAACAACCATTCAATCAGTTGGTTCACCTCTTTGCTCAACATTCTTTAGTGTAATATCATCCGCCGATCGGTCTTCGATTGTTCTTCGATTGTTTAACGGAGGATGAACGAAGAACGACCGAGACTCTATCGAGAATCGAACGAGAAGTTATCGAAAAGTAAAATTATAAACAATCAGTTTTGTTTGTTCGCTGTCACCGAATAAAAATGGCGAATTTTATTTTGCACCACCGAATAAAAATCATATCTTTCCTGCGGATAAATAACGAAAAATCATCGAAGGATTATCGAAGATGTATCGAAGAATTATCGTATACTTAACGACCGTTGCATTTCAATCCCAAAAAGCAAATTTATCATACGAGGTATCTTGCTCAAACACTTTATCTCCAAATACCATATCATCGGGCTTTTTAATTCGAATGATTGGACAACAGGCGAAAGCACAATCCTCTACACTCGCATTAGACAGAAATTTGATATATAAGAGTCTCTCGTTATAATAAAAAGCTTCTGTTCCTATTCTCTTCAAAGAGTTTGGAAATACCACATTTACCATACGGGACGGATAGAATGCACGAGCACCTATCGTTTCCAGTCCTTCTGGGAAGTTAATGGTTGCAAGTCTTTTGCAGAATCGGAAAGCATAATCTCTTATCTTTCGGACTCCACTATGCAGTATGACTTTTCGCAGATTATTGCAAAACATAAAACCATCTATCTCCTTAACCGATGAAGGAATGTCAATCTCACGCAGGGAATAACAACATTCAAAGCTATTCAAATATTGTAGGCTTTGTGGCAGAATTATATCCTGCAACGCTTCACAGTGTCGAAACGCATGACTTCCAATTTCTGTTATTGCATCATGCAACTCCACTTTTTTCAAAGATATGCAACCATCAAATGTGTCGTTTTTTATCTCCATCACTGAGCGTGGAATGACAATATGTTCCAATGCTTCGCAACCCATAAATGCGGCATTGCCTATTGAAATTATGTCGCTATGCAACTCTATATTTTGAAGCCGTGTCTGCAAACAGAAAGCAAATGGTTCAATGACTTTGACGCTTTGTGGCACGGAGAAATATTCCTTCTCCTGCCAACAGAATATCAGTCGACTCATGTCTTTGGAGTAGAGTACGCCGTCTTTGAGGGTTATGTGATCAGACTGATTATCAATCTCTGAAATTCGCACTTTGAAACATCTCGTTGGAGCCGCACAAACATACGGACGCTGCTCATACGTTGCAAACGGACTCTCATATTGCATCTCTATTCGAAGACACTTGGGCAGATGTAGTTCTCCGATGTTGCTATACTTCTTACACAGCAATTCATCTTGTTGCATTGTGACAATTTTCTCCATATCACAAAAATATTAAGTTATCGAAAATCATCTCTTTCTCTATCAAGAAAATCTTTGGTCAGTTTTACCAGTCTTTTGTTTGTAAGACACAGATGTTCCTGCAAGTTCTTTTCGTTATTCATATTCTTCTCTTTATACACTAAACACCATACCTTCATTACAAGCCTCAGCATTTGGAAAAATTGATTTCACCTCTTGTTCAAACTGTTGCTCATCATCGTACCTTATCGAGTAATGACCGATAATCAATTTTCTGGCATTGGCTCTTTTTGCGATGTTTGCGGCTTGATGGGTTGTACTATGAAAAGCATTTATTGCTTGATTCTTGTCATTAGCAAGAAATGTAGTCTCATGGTAAAGCAAATCAACATCTTTTAATAGAGACACCATAGATGGATTATAAGCTGTATCACTGCAATAAGCGTAACTTCGGGGAACAAACTCACTTGGAGCAGTCAACTCTTTATTGGAAATTAATGTTCCGTCAGGAAGTATGTAGTCATAACCACTCTTTATCAACTTGAAATCACGTTTTGGAATGTCGTATGACAGGCATTTCTCAGGCAAGAGTACCCGTTTCTTTGGCTTTTCCCTAAATAAGAAACCACAGCATGGAATGCCGTGTTTTAAGGGGATAGTTTCTATCTCCATCTCTTCGTCTTCATATATTTTTTGATTTGTATTTCCCATAAACGTGTTGATATTTACATTGAAAGGTATGTGGCAAAGTTCTTTCAACATTAACATCAGAATGTCTTTCAAATCTTCTGGTACGAAAACATTGATGTCCTTTGTCCTACCCAGCATCAAGTTCAGTGAAGAAAGCAAAGGCACAAGACCAAAGAAGTGGTCGCCATGAGCATGACTGACAAATATATTGTCCATATTCGTCAATTTTATGCCAGACTTCCATATCTGTATCTGTGTTCCTTCACCACAATCCACCATAAACAACTTATCATGCACATTGACAAGTTGTGAGGTTGTCATGTGTCTGCCAATTGGTATGGCTGCTCCACAACCCAATATGTTCACTTCAAACTTTTCCATATTCAGTTCTTCTATATTTGTTGTCGTTTATATCAACAGAGAAACCAATCGCAACTAATATGTTCAGGCCTTTTTGAGTGTTCTCTCCATCGTTTATATCTCTTATATATTCAATGTGATCTCCCCATTTGCCTTCTACATTATCTGTGAAATTCCTAAGACTATCTAAAATATCGCCCATAAACATATCACGTCCATCGCTTAGCGAATTATACTCCTTATCCAAGAACCAACGATACCATATTTTCGAGTCTGTGATTTTGTAATAGACTAAAATATATGATGTGAATTCTGCGTAACGAAGAAGAGGTTTTGCCTCTTGCTCAATCCTTTCAGAAAGCCATATACATTTCATTATATCCTCATTAGTAATATTTTCAAGAAGAATACCTCTGACACTTGCAGAAGTGTTCCATAATTCATGCCACTCATTGGGACAGTATACCCAATCATGATAATTAACGTATTCCTTAATCTTATTTTCATCAATAATCATAACACAAAAATTAAAATGTCATTATTCAATATCACTTAATCTTACACTTCAACGTCCCTACCCCCTGTCGGATATTATTATCTCCTTTACGAATTGTGAACTGCTTGATGTCGGGAACAGCGACTTCTGGGCGATAGGTGAAGAAACAGCGTGACACAATTTCCCATCCGAAATCAATGCGCACATGGTCCTCGGTCTGATAAAGCAATCCCTCACTTTGTCTTTGCAGGTAGCAACGGCTGTCGCCCACATGGACTATTGTCACCTTGTCACCTTCAATGCTGGCCATGACCATCGTAGTACCCATCTCTGCATGGCTGAGGTCGTAGGATTTCTGGTTGATGGCATTACAGACAGCCCTGCTTGCCACCTCACCAAAAGAATGACCGCCCATGCCGTCACATACTATGCCCATGAAGCGATTATGCTCTGGCAATTCCAGGACGTTAAAGCAATCTTCATTATTGCTTCGCCTACCAGTCTTGCTGATTGTCGCATATTTGATTTTCATTGTCTTCTGTTTTTACATTTATATAGCCTCCAGCTCATAGCATAGGGCAACCAACTATCTACTTTATGCATTCAGTAGCAATCACATCATAAATGGTCGCATGCAAAGATATTTTTATCAGAAGTAATACCAAGTACCACCATATTGAACCTTATAAGAATAACCTCCCTTATTCGTTTCTTCTGTTGGAAATTTCATTCCATTAAAATCAACCCAGTTACGATCATGGTCATCTTCCAAATTCTTATATACGCTCACTCTGCCATAGCAATTCCACTCGCCATCTTCCATATAGTACACATCTGTATCATATTTGTGTAACCATCCATCACCAACACTTGCATCAGAAATGTCTTGAAGCATTTCATCTGAAGTTCTGGTATCCTCATAATATTGACTTTTAGGACCTTTTGACTCGCATGAACAGAAGAGAACACTCATTACAAGTACTATATACATTATCTTTTTCATATTTACTACACATTTATTGTTTAACAAACTAACCTCTTTTTATATAATAACGATTCCCTTTATAAGCAAAGGAGTTTACACCTTGAATGCAAACCCAGCTATTGCCAAAACGGATGTATTGCTTACCACCACTGAGATAAATGGAATAAACACCTTTATTGGTTCCTGACTCACAAACTATCCCCACAGAGTAAGAGGTACGAGTAAATGCTCCATTACCACTAGCACCTCTGAAGGCCATGCTGTTTTGGACAGGAACTGAAACATATCCATATCCTCCACAAACCTGGCAATAGACAGGACCATAAGCCGTCATCCAGCCACCAGCACCTCTACAATTGCCACATACAACATTCTGATAGTTCTGTGCATACACCATGGTCATGGCACTCAAGAATAGAATCAATGTACAAATCAAAGACTTCATATCTCAATACCCTAATCCGTGTCGGGCACAACTTTTAAGTTTGTTATTTGTCTGTTTATGAGATATAGAGTACCGAAGTAACCATTTACTATCAGAAAATATTTATTTTGTGATTTTCTGCATTGGAAAACAAAAAGCAGAAGACCATGGAATACAAACTACATGACCTTCTGCTCCCTTATACTTTCAGAATAATCCTGCTGATTGATTATCTTTTCAAAGTGAACTTCTTTACAACCTTACCTTTTTTGTCAATAGAACCATAAAGATTGATTTCTTCATCATCTGTCATGCCAAATCCATCTTCATCACGATAGTACATACCATCAGGGTTAAGCTGCCATTCCACTTCTGCCACGCCATTCTTATATTGATATACATGACCAGGAAAATGAAACGAGTGCGCTTTTGCTCTATCAAAAGCATCTTGTGGAAGCCCTTTCATACTATCCCAGTCAATATCTTCATCTGTCACAATTTGCAACACCTCATCAATAGACATGAACTCGTATGCACATCTCGCTTCATTATCCATCAAGTAACGAGGTTTCCAATATTCTCCAATCGTCTGATTCACCAAGGTCATTCCTTCGCCAAGGTCACGTTGCTCATATGGGCGATCCTTATATTGAGGAGCACATAATCTTTTGTACAGTTTTTCCTCTTCTGATATATCCATATCATAGGTGTTTCCATCATGATACAGCAAATTCCATGGATTGCCACAAATGATTTCTGTAGCCTCCTTCTGACCCATAACAAAGTCTTCATTTTTTGTCCCATACTTTTTCTCAACCAAGAAACGTAGCTTTCGTATTAAATCACGTTCTTCCTCATTCGCAATATTGTAGGCTTCTTGAATAAAGCGGTCGTAATAGTTGGATGAACTTTCCTTAGCACTTCGCTCCGCAACTTCTTTGTCAGACTTGTAGTTTATAATATATGTGGCATAAGCTATAAGCCGTCCACGATAACGAGCACTACTGAGGTTTGGAACATTATCCAACAATTTATGATAATCATCTTTCTGTTGAACGAGCATTTTGATATTCCCAGTAGATTTGTTTTGCCAACCAGTCTTTGTCTTATCGCATGACTTACAGCCGAATATAGCAGCAGCCAATGAAGCAAAATTATCACCATCAATAACATCAACTGTACGTGTCACCATCTTTTGGATAATATCCGGCGTGTCCTCGGTCAAGGAAACAGAAAAATTCAATGTCGCAGCTCTTATTTGGTATTCTTTATCTTTATCTATTTGACAAACAGTGGTATAGAAAGAGTCTCCTTTTTGTACAAATCTGTTTATTCTTTTCACTTCATACATAGAAGATTTCGCTACTTTACGATTTACAGGTATAGGAAAAGGTATACAAACTATTATTATTCTGTTTGCCTCATAGCTTAATGTAACAGTAAACACACAATATTTACCTTGCACTTTGAATGAAAACTCATCGCCTTCACGATGTGGTTCTATATCTGCCGAAGCAAACATTTTTATAATGCAGTCTTCAAGAGTAAGCTCCTTTTGTGTATCTTTACCTTTATTTTTGAAAAAATCGAATATTCCCATAGCTCAATGATATTTGTATTTTAGTTTTACTAACTAATCAGTAATTTCCAACAATTGTATTCCTGTTGTTCTTACATTACTAAAAACTTTTAGGTCAAATACACTTTTAATGTAATGAGCAGTTCTTGATTGACAACCCATTCGTATCATATCAAACACCAAGGCACCATCAATGCTTTTAATAGTAATAGGACATGATCTTTCCAAGTTTGGCATATACATATCGTCGCAGATGAAATATCCTTTCCAGGTTGCATAGTTTTGCCCTTGTGCATGAAACCAATTACCAATTCGCATATCACGCTCTATTTTATAAAAGCGAACTGGTGAAGGTCTCAATGTGGCCTTGGTACACTCAAATTTAATATCCTCTTTATGAAATATTGCAGAGCAGAACTTAATGCGTTCTATCACTATTTGTGGCATTTGACTTACACGAATCTTTCCCATTGTATGAATCGGGTTGTAGTAAAATTCATAAAAATCTTTCGTTGCCAACATCCAAAAGCAATCACTAACATATAGAGTGTACCCATCTTCCTCTTTTAATCTATCTTCCCAATAGAAAGGAACATTATGTGGCGATAAAAATTCTCTCATATTAAGATTCCCTAATCCGTGTCGGGCACAACTTCTAAATTTTCAATTCGTCTGTTTATGACATACAGAATAGAAAAGTAACCACCTTAACAACTATAAACTTGAAGAAAACAGTTTTACTCTTTCTTCCAAGTATTTAACCGCAAAGGCCAAAGTCTTGATGATGTGCGGTACGATGTCCTTGGCAGATTCCAGATCTGTAATTTTGTGGTCGTAATCCAAGGACACCTTAGCATCATCTTTTTCAGACAAAAGAGCCTTGATGAACTTCACATTTCTATTCGTCTCATTTACGGCTTCCTTTAGCAACTCCTTATCATACAAGGAAAGTCCTGCGACAAAAGGAATACAAAAGCGAATCATACTTTCGTCTTTGCCTACCACATAGAAATACACTTGTCCATTATACTTAAAATGCCAACCTAAAGAAGGCATCAGTATCGTTTGACCGCACATTTGGCGAATTTCGTTTACAATTTCATCCTGCTTCATATTCACAATAGTTTTGTTTGACTATTTATGAATCTATTAGCTGATTAGTAACCTCTTACTAAATTATTTATTATGGTACAAATGATTTCGAATATTCAGCCCAAGTACATGTTTTGTTTATTATTCCAAAATCCAAAGCTTCTTGGGCGGCAAACCAGGTTTCCTTTTCACAATAGTTTTGTATTTCACCAATAGTATGACCTGTTCGTTCTCCAATTATCTGATAAACTTCCTTTTTAAAAGATGTCAAATCCTTATTTATATCTATTGTGTCTTCACATTCCTTGATTTCTTTATGTTCACCTAATCGAGGACTATGTATCAAAATTCTTGCACATGGATCAGCTATCCTTTTATCTTTATTTCCCGCCACCAATAGTATGGCAGCAGCAGATGCTGCCACACCATAAGCATATGTTGAAATCTCACAATCATCCCCAATCATATAGATTAAATCATAAATACCCAATGTGGACACTAAACTTCCACCTATAGAATTTATGATTATACTTATCCCCTTCTGTTGATTTTCTTTATAGTACAAGAGAATCAAGTCCCCTATAATTTTACAACTATAATCATCCATAATACCAAATATTGGCACTATTCTATTTTTCCACAAAAATGAATAGAATTTTTCCTTAGAATCTATATTGATGTTACTTAAGCTATCCTTAAAAAACTTATATGCAGTACTTGTTTGTGGAAGTTCTACTTTATACTGATTAAAGATGGAATCCACTTTACTCTTTTTTATTTGTCCCTTTATTGTGCAAACAAAAAAGCATAAAACAAGTAGAATTATATATTTTTTTCTCATTAGTTCTTGATTTTCAATTTAACAAATTCTCAGTCCAACATTACAAATGCAGCCCAATGGAATGGGTCGGGATACTTTTTGCGGATTATTTCCTTTGCTTGTTCAAATGCCTTGCGTTTGTTCCAGACATTATTCTTGTCGGCAAGGCATTCATAGAATGTAGTCATAAATTCAGAAGTAACTTTGTCATCTACATTCCATAGCGACATGATGATGGTACCAACACCAGCTTTTTTGAAGGCACGCTGTAAACCAAACACTCCTTCTGCAGTCACTTTACCTTGTCCGGTCTTACATGCTGAAAGAACCATTAATTCTGTTCCCTTGAAATCAAGATTTGCTATGTCTTTAGCTGTCAACACACCACCAAGTACGCCATCAGAATATTTCTTGCCTAACCAGGCTGCATTGCCTCCTGCAAACACTAATCCTGATAAAGACATAGCATCGGTATAACCTCTAAGATAATCGTTGCCTTTTGCCTCATCAGGAGTATAATAGAAGCCATGTGTAGCTATGTGTACTATGGATGAAGATTTACCACTTAAAGCCACAAAAGACTCTGCATTTCCCTTAGAACCGGAATAGGCTTTTACTGCAAACCCATTGTCCTCCAATGTTTTTTCTATCTTCTTAACTTCATCTTTCGTATTGCGCAAATCCTTAAAACCGGACTTTCCATACTCAGAACGCACCAGCGCTGCCAAATCAGATTTTTCATACGCCTTACTTTCTTCTTCCATCTTTTGTGGAGCCAAACTATATTGCAATCCTCCATAAAGCGTAGCAGTTCTATTGTTTTTACTAGAATGATGAGCCTTCACAATTTCTCTTGCGGAAGTCAATCTTACAAATTCATAATACTGCCCTAATGTAGTTCCATTTGAAAGAGGAAGAGCTTCTAATGCTATGCTATGCATAATACCTGATGGAATATAATACACAGTACTTCCTTCAGTAATGTTTGCTCCGATTGATTTCCAAATTAGATTAAAAGCCCCATCCTGCAATTGCTCATAATTGTAGAGTGTAAAACTTTGCATACCATCTAAAAGGGAATCAAGTTGCTGCTGGTCGAAACACTTTACTAAAAGCGGATGTCTCTTACTCTTATCATATATATATGCTACATATTGGCGGACGGAATCTTCTGTTTGATAATCAGAAAAGTCTATCACAACTTCATTATCAGCCAGACAATTCCTAACCTTTTCATAGTTTATGTCAAGATATGTCTCATATTCGTTGTAACTTTGGCATTTGTAGCTAAGCCGTTGTTCCAACTCTCTTTGGCGAATCGTCAAGCTATCTATTTCAAGCTTATTGTATTCATAGTTGCTTCTCAATGCAAGAAGTCTATTGTTTATAGCCAAGAGATTACGATAATTGGCAATGTCTTCATCAGTTCCTTCATTGCGGATAATATCAACTACCGATTTTTCTGTTTCAAGCAGCAAGGACTTTGAGAACAATAAAGCATTATAACAAGTTTCAGTTAATTCACTATTGAGATTTCCGCATTTTATGGCAAATGTGGCCATACCACTAAGGTTATTCAGCGTTTCCATCCAGAACTGTTCTCTTTGTGTCGGAGTCGAATATCGCCAAAGTTGTTTCATACTATAAAGTAATTGAGTCATAGAAATACGAAACAGACTGTCTGCCTCGTTTGCATTTCCACGAGCTCCTTCAATATTGGCTAATGTGAACACTGCCTGATAATAAGAACCTGACATATCTCCAAATTTATTCTTGCATGCCTCTACATATTCACTATACGTTGCAAAAGCATCATCATAACGTTTAAGCACGAAATAGGCTTCAGACTTATTCTGTAAACTTGTGAATTTTGATGGTGAATCTTCAGTTCTTTTATCAGCGAGAGCATTCAATGCTTTATCAAAATACTCTATTGCTTTTTCGTATTTCTCAAAATTGGCATAACAACTGCCTTTTATATTGTAAAAGTTAGCTATCACTTCCTTGTCTTGATAGGAATGACCAACACCACGTTCCAAACTATCCAGACAAGCAAAGGCTTTCGTACTATCCTTGTCTAAGGCATAGAGTGTACATAAGTTACTGTATGCCTGGTACTGCTGGTCACTATTCCTGCCGTTCATTTTTTTAGTTTGATCTATATAATTCTTAGCAAATCTGATAGCAGTTTTGTATTGCTTTTGTTGTTGTTTCAAATTCATCATACAACTATAGTAATTGAACTTTGCCTGTTCTCTGTCAGAAAAAGACAAATCCTGCATCACATCCCAACATTGCTGCAATTGCGTCTCAACCATAGCAAACTCCTTTCGTGCCAAATACTCATTTGACCAATATAAATGATATATGGTCTTCAGTTTGGCAGAATTGGATACATGATACAGAGAGTCCAACGCTTTCAAATACTGATTATACCCAATTATGTCGCCTACTGTTCGATATAGGGTTAGTAAGTCAACCATAATTTTGGATTGAAAGAAATCCTCGTTGGCTTCTGTTGCTATTTGCAAAGCATCTTTATAATGTTCGTTGGCTTTTTCCCATTCACCCAATCCTGCCTTCAAAGCTCCCATAGCTTCTGTTGCTTGTATTTGAAACTCCACATCTCCAAGATTACGATACCCCTCTTGGGCTTTTTGTAAATGTTCGTATGCAAGATTAAATTTACCTGCGTTAATATCCAAAGAACCTTGAGCCATCCAATAATTAGGGCTTCCAAATCTATACGGATTTGTCTGCGCCCATATACTACAGGTGGATAAAAGCCAAATAAATACAATTGTTATATAACGTTTATAGTTCTTCATTCTACCTTCAGATTCATTCATGTAGTAACGTAACGGTATCTGTTGATATAGAGTCATTGCCAATACTGTCTGTTGGAGCCGTCATATCAAATACATCGTTTTCATCGCCACGCACATTGTCCGTAGGGGAGTTTTCTACAAACAGCGGATTGATGGCAAAGAAGCCGACAACCAAGATTGCTGCTATACTTGAAATCCAAATCCAAGACTTTCTGCGACCATGTTTTATTTCCTTTTGAAACTCTGTCATGGCTTTCAGTTTCTCTCCACGACTTATCATTGCCTGTTTAACATTCTTCGTAAACTCATACAGTTCTCGTTTCTCTTCATCCTCTTCTATCTCTTTCAGGAACTGTGCCTTGTCTTCCTCCGACATGGTTTCACCATGAAGCAAGTATTCGTCTATTCTGTCTTGAAAATTATTATTGTCCATATCCTTCTGCCATTTTATGAGTTCAAATAGTTGTGATAAATGTTTCGTGCTGAAGTACGCAATGACTCCATGCACTTATGCTTCTTCGTTTTGAGAGCGTTCTTTGAGTCGATTGTCGGTATTTCCAGCAGGATTGTGTCCAAGTCTTTCTCCTCATAGTAGAACTTGCTCAATATTTCGCAGCATCGCTCCGACATATGTGATATGACATCAGCAATGATGTCAAGCATCTTGTTGTCCTCCGAATCATATAGCATATTGCTGTATTGCTGCGCATCAAATCCTTCATTCTTTATTTTCCGTCCCATTTCTGTTTCTGGGTCAGCATAGGTTGGATGTTCTCTTACCCATTCTAAATACTTGATACGAGCAATCCCCATAAAATAGGTGAGGATGCTGCCGCTCAATGGCTCATTGTTCTTGCCCATCACTCTGCCGTCGCTCACGTAAATCTTCCTGCGCTCTATATTCTCCCACATTGCTATGAATGTGTTTTGGAAAATTTCCGTGGCAGATTCCTCATCAGCGAAGAACACGCCACGGTAGTTTGCCCAAAAGTACTTCGAGCAATAAGCATACAGTTCCGACTGTATTTTCCGATTCTTATCGTACATTCCAGCAACAAGTCGGGCTTCCTTCTCCTGTTGCGTTGTACGCATTTGTATTGTCTTTGCCATTTTATCTATTCAGTATATCTGTTATGTTGTATTTATTGATGTCCTCGCCTGTCATTTCTGGCTGTTGTGGCCTGCTACCGGTATTGCGGTTCACGAACTTTCTGATTCGTCTCATAAACTCGTCGTTGTTTACTTTATCACTATTCTTCAGTTCTTTCCACAATGCGTAAGTCAGTTTACCAACACTAGGTTTCTTCATCTCGATATTCACTTGGTCACTTCTGCAAGCACTGATGGTGATCCATCGTTCTGCCAAAGGCTTTGCCTTAGTATTAATGACATTCTCTTTGCCATTGTCACCCATGAAGAACGATTTAATCGCCTCAAAGGTTTCATATAAGCCGCGAGCATTCAGACTATCTACTTTCAATGTATCTTCCACGCCTCTCACAATATCTTCATCATCTCCACGAGTGCCATCACCACTATGGCAAGCATCTATCGCCACAAGGAGTTTTCCATTTGCTCCGATTTTTTTACGAATAGCATTGAGATACACATTCAGTTCATCGTCTGTCAGATGTTTCTCGCCATGGTAATATGCGCTTGCTTTCCGACAAGCATCATACGGAATCCAACATTCATCCATTCCGTCTCTCTCGTCATTATGCACATCCGTCATCTGTTGTCCATGTCCAGAATAATGAATATATACCACATCGCCTTGTTTGCATGATGCCGTCATTCTCTTGAATGCCCCGACAATGCCAACCTTTGTTGCCTTTCGATTTACCAATGTCGTGACAGATTTGAAACCTGCGTTTTTCAACATCGCTTGAACAAACGGAACATCCTTGTCGCCATTGATTTTATTCCAAGCCTTATCCTGCTGTTCACCTAACCCTATAACCAAAGCTCTCTTTGTCTGTGCATGTAACTGCACAGGCAAAGAGAGCAACAGGAGAAAGTATATAATGATTCTTATTTTCATTCGAATCTAATCATCTTGGCTAATTGCAAAAAATAGTCATTCGACCAAATATCCAACTCTTTTGGATTTCTCATAAAAGGCAAGACATCAGCCTTTACTTGATTAATGTCTGCTGTAGCAAGCCGTTCGTTCAGTTTTTGCAGGAAAGTTTCCTTGTCAAGCTCTTCTTTATTAAATTGCAAGGCTCTTTCGCATAAGTGGGTAAAATCAAGAGGAACATTATGGCGAACATACCATTCGAAGTCATACCAGTCACGTCCCTTTACCCTGTTCTTCCAAGCACGATATACCAAGGCGTGCATCTTTCCAGCAAAGAGAGTTGGCAAGGTGAAACAGCGTGTCATGAATGACTGGGGGAGCAGAAGCAACTTCTGCTCCGTTTTGAATTTCAATGGAGGTTGGGTGTCAACTTCTATCTTTATCTTAACTGATTTCTCCGTTTGAAATGTAATATCATATACATCAGTGTTGTCTTTCAGAAAGGCAGACTCCACCTTGCCAAAATTCTTCTTGTCCTTTTTTCTGATTTCAACCTCTCTGCCCACCAAAGCGAATTGGTCAATGATAGGCTGAAAGTATTGGGTAAAGTCAAAGTTCTCATTTGGAGCAAGCAAGGAAAAATCCATATCCTCTGAGAAACGCTGCAATCCATGGAATATGCGCAAGCATGTTCCACCATAGAAAGCAGCCTCATTGAAAAAGCCACCATTGTAAAGACCTGCAAGAATAACCTGCTGATTGACCTCAAAGATAACATTGCGCTTTTGCTGCTCAGTCGTTATATCATAGCCCGAAAGCATTTGATTGAATATTTCGTTTATGCTCATTTTCTTAAATATTTAATTAGAGTTTCTATGGATTTAGACTTTTTGCCAACCTGAACGTATTGCTCAAATATGCTTATGTCCATATTCTTAAAATCATCCATTTCCATTCGGATGTCCTCTTCCAAATAGACCTCAACATCTTTCAGATAGCGTAAGTTAACCTTGGGAGAATTAGCAATCAAATCGCAAAGTGCCTTTTCCGGGGTTGCCATCAGAAAGGCGTAACTCTGCCTATTGATGCTTGTGATTCCTATGGAAAAAGCTTCTCTTGACATGTTCTTATACTCAAAGCGTCCTACTGGAGTATCAAAACAACGAGAATGCTTTAGTGTCATCGACAGGGTAGTATATACAGCTTCCGGGATTAAACTATAATAGCGTAAAGCCGTCTGCATTGATACGTATGAAGGAGCATAAAGATGATTGGCTATCAGTTCTGTAGAAAGAGCAACACGAGACACATTTGGAGAGACCACATAAAGCCCCTTCTTGAGGCGGATAATCTTATGATCCGCCTCAAGATTACGCACTTTCTGATTCCCAGCTTCAATATTTGTAAACAACGAAGCTATTACCGAAGTACTGACTGGTATGTTACCTATATGTTCTAAATCCAATATCATATTGCAAAAATAATGCAAGTGCGAGAGCAATGAAACTTGTTTCAATTGCCGATCCGCAGCTTATTCCATGCAAAGATAGCTAAATTTTGAACAGCAAACTAACTTTTACTTGTTTTTCTGTTCTATTTTTAGCTATTTTAATAAATAATTGGGTTACCGACTTGAATCCTGCACTTTTCAGCATTCCTTGCACAAGCGGAACATCCTTGTCACCATTGATTTTGTTCCATGCCTTATCTTGCTGTTCGCCTAACCCTATAACCAAAGCTCTCTTTGTCTGTGCGGTGACAGACAAAGAGAGCAATAGAAAATAGAATAATATTAATATTATTTTCATTCAGACAACACACAATTTATCTTATATTATTAATATACTTCATAAAGGAAAAGTAATCACCTTTGAATAAATTAATATCTATTCTGCCAGCATCATAGCCTTCAAGAACACCCTTATCTGTTCTTTGCCATAAATGCCAGTCGAAATTGTCGGGACCCTTCTCTGAATATCTTGCAATCCAGAAGTCGTACTTCTTCAGGCGCTCATCATTAAGGTATTGGTTGCGTATATTTTCTCTTGTATATATAATAGGACGAACATGCATAGTTGATTCTATCTGTCTTAGCCATTGAAGTGTTCTCTCCACCAAAAATTCCTTACCATATTCTTTTATCTCCGACACCACTTCTATGTCAAGAGCAGGAGGCATATCGCCCTGAGTCCAATTAGCCGTTTCTACAAAATTCTTTATCTGCTCATCAATCGGGCTGCCCAAATGCAGGAAATGATAGGCTCCCTTCAATATGTCATGACGCTCCGCTTCTGTAGTACGAATGCTGTAAGTTTCGTCTTTTATAGTGGCTCCTTCTGTTGCTTTCAAATAAACGAAGAATACAGGTTGCATATACTTCTTGTCCTCGGGTTTCCCACTATATACATTACCATTTATGTCGCAATAAAGAGCAAAATTATCCCAGTTGACATCTTTTTGATAATGAGAAAGGTCAATACCATACACACTTCCGCCAACACGATAGTTAGCATCTGATATTACTTGAAATATACCATTCTTATACTTTCCAAAATCCATGCTGCCATCCATTTTCACAGACCTACCGAGACCTTGTTTTACATTTTTATGCCAATTACCAATATACTTCTTAACTATATCACATTCTGCCTTACCTTGTTTCTTTTTACCATTCATAAAAGTTTCAGAATACTCAATGATTCCAAATCCTTCATTGTTTAGTTCCTTATCAAAGCGTCCCCTGTAAACAGAAGAAGATGTAATACGTTGTCCATACGGTAACTCATCATTACGCCAGTTGCCTTCATACACGGTACTATCTGCTGTGGTCAATCGTCCATATCCCTGCCTTGTTTTAGTACCTTTTATAACGGAACCGTCATAACGGCTTCCATCAGACATAACCAATCCCGTAACTTCAACAAGCTGCAGCTCTTCCTCATCAGAAGCCGCCTCACGCAATCTATCGAACAATGGTGAAGGCACAAGCAAGCCTATAATAAACGAAACAATAGGAAGACTATACATAAGTATCTTCTTCCAATTAAAATCCGAAAGAATCAGACCTTTAAACTTATCTATTAACATATACTAAACAAGTGCTTACGCAAACTATGGTGTTTATTGAGTTTGCAAGTTTTTCTTTTATTTTAGTCTTCAACATTTAATACATATACCCGTTCGGTTGACCAATTACTTCTTATACTTGACGGAGGATCTGAAAAGAAATAATCAGGATAGTGGTCAACTTTGATTGTTCCATCCCTTTCTATTGTTTCAGAAGATGTTTCTAAATAGCATCTATCAGCTGTATATTTTGTATACACTACAGATTGATATGTCAACTTTTTGGACGAATTATTAACTATCAGCGTTTCACCTACAGACAAACATTGTTTTTCACCCTTAATGACAGGATTTCCAAGTGCTACATAAACTTTATAGCAGACATCATTTGATTTCTTATTGTCTTCTACAAATATCACATAAGGGCATAATTTGTCAATAATCCAAGCTTTAGCAATACCGACACTCACCAAGACAAAAGACAACAACAGAGCAACAATAAACAACGAACGTTTCACTCCCTCTTTGTTTATTTTGAATGCTTTTAACTTAGCTGGTATCTTATATGCATTTTTACATAAGAGTTTGGTTGTATGCGGTATATTCCGGAAAAAGGCTATAATAGCTCCAAACATTCCTTTTATACCATCTACCCCACAAGAAATAAAACACATTATTGGTATTCCCAAAATCAATGCTAATGGGTATATAAAAAAATCAGGTAATAACATATTTGATTATCGTTTATATTATGAATAATATGTTTATGAAATATTACAGAAACAAGTAACCTTCAAACGGTTAGTGCTCAATTTAGGGCATACCCCATATATACTGCTAAGAATAACTACTCATCATTTGCTTCAAAGAAGATGCTATACTGCTATGCAGAATATCCTTATACAAATCAGAATTTACCAAATCCTTAAAGAAATTATATTTTCGCAAAGTGGCAAGATGCCTCTGTTCATATCCGCCAGAGCTGACAATCAAGTTTATATAATAGCAAAACAATTCGTCTTGGTTTAACAAAGCCTGTGTTCGTTCCATATACAGTGCTTTATCTTTATCACTTAATTCAGAAGCTTCGATCGTATCTATAATATTATATAAGAATTTAAAGCAATTCAAGAAATTTGCCCGGTAAACGAGTTGGGAAACAAAATCATTCCATATTTGTGATATAGTCGGGAAATCAAAAGTTTGTCCACTACATGCTTTTGCTATATTACTATAACAACGACAAAAGTTCGTCGTTACCGGTTGATCATCTTCAATGTTGAAATGAAAGCCAGTTCTATTTATCAGAGTAGTCAATGTTGGATTCGGCTTTAACAGAGTTTGACTTATACAAGAGTTTTCAAAAAGATTACGCTGTTGTGCCAACAAACTTGCATAAAGATTCTCAAAAGAAGTGTATAATCTGGCTTTTATTGACTGCCGCCATGCAAGAAAAGCCAACAATCCCATAACCAAAGATGCCATGCAAGAAATTGCTGCCCAAAAGTTTCCATTTCCATCACCACAACAACAATCCGAGACATCTTTTATATTTTTCCATTCAATCGTAATTACTGGAAATGTGATACAGCCAGCACAACCCAAACATATCAAATAGCTGAATATGATAAGGCAAAACACGCACACACCCACAACATAACATTTCTTACTCATATAAATATTTTTATTCTATCCCCAAAACAATAAAGAACAAACTTGATGGCATTATTGTTCAAACTAATGAAGACCTCTGAAAATTGCTTTCCATAGTTGCTTAGGATATATATATAAACCAGGTTGATACATTTCTTTATTATCACAAGTACGACAAAAGTTTCTAGCAGAAAAAGGAACAATGATAGTTAAACTTTAAACGAAGACACTTTGCAAAGTGAACAAAAAAATGTTATTCAAAATGTTGCCAATTCTGATAATATCATTTCATAATCTGAAAACTATTTACCATATGCGACATTATAGGCTCTACTTTTCCTGCATATTCCTCAAGGCAATAAATAAGTCCATAGTAAAAAGCTGTTTTAGACTTTATCGCTACTAAATTATACCTAAAAGCTGTTCCATCAATTGTTAGGTCATAACAAATAACATAACCACCATTAGATAATTGCCTTTCAGCTATTTTCTTATATTTCTCGGCACCAGGGGCATTACGATTGTTTTTCACAACTACTTGCGCATACTGCCTACTTGTACTAACACCTACAGCTGTTGCATTCTTTAAAGGCTCGGAAAAGGCAACAAACGCAGGATCATAATCCGTACAAATAAGTGCAAACAACTGGTCATCATTCAATTTTGCCTTACGAAAATCCGCAGGAGCTTCTATCTTACAAGACTTATCATCTGCTAAGAATTGGTTCCATTCTATATTATTCTCGCTTTCTTCTGATATTTCTTTAGATGCACTACCAATAGAAGCATATGATTTAGATTGATTATCAACCACAGCCCCTCCATTAGACGAATGAAACACAGAAACAAGAACTATCAATAATACAATACCCAAAAAGACTTGATAAAGATGACGGCAATGCTTGTAGTCCCAAGTTGTATCCATCAGTTTCCATGCAGACACGCCATTTTTTCTTATCTGCAAAATCGCCCACCAAAATAGCATTCCTAAAATTCCATGAATGCTATAAGCCACTTCTATCTCCAATAAGAAATGATTTACAACAAGCGCCAATAATGATGCAACTATCATTAAATAAAAGCCACATCGGCTCCATCTCATTAAAAGTATAGCACCCAATATTAAGGAAACAGAAAGAGCTGAAAGCAATCCGTACCCAAAGCTTAGCGAACTTTCAGAATCCAACATTGTCATAAAATAATAAATACAAAAGCATAGATTAGCGACAATGACAATCCATAGCCATGCACTAACACATCCGTGTCTTTCCTTATAATTCTCCATTGCTTATATTTTTAGTTAATAATTTCTTGTAAAATCAGTCCTTTCCTATAACTTTCAACTTTGCTAATAAAAAGTTTTTAAATGAATCATTATGGACTCTATTAATTCGTTCTATATACCTAGAATACTTCTGTTCAGCTATTTTTCTTTTAACAGAAGAATACCATGCTAATTCCTCGAAGATACATAAGTCAGAATAATCAACTTGCAATTTAGCAAACGCTTTGGCATCATCACTTATCATTATTTTACCATTTTGCTTGATAGTTTTGTTTCCCACCGTACAGCCATCCATTTTCACTGAAACTTGCAAATCTTCAATATTGTCTTTCCCCAAAACCTCTATTGGCTTATTACCTATAGTATCAAGTTTAAGCGAAGCTTGACCGCTTGTTATTTCTAGACGGATAGAAAACCTTTGCAAATCTGCAGTTGTCAAAGGCACATCATCAGCAGTTGTTAAAATCAAGGATAATGGGACGTTTGATTTTTCTATGTTTTCCGAAACAGGACTCTGTTCAAAATTTTGTTTTATGAATTGCAAGCCCCAATAGACACTTGCAAACAAAATAAATAACACGAACAAGACAACAAACACTTTTGCATAATTAAGATGATGTTTTTTACTTGCCTTTACTTCTTTTGAACTTTGCCTATAAGACTTTTCCGAAGCATCTTGCGTTTGAATACTTTGAGAAGCTATTACTTGCCAATCCTGGGCCGACATATTCAAAGCAAATAATGTTTGCTGACAAGGTCTTGCATGAAAATATTTCTTTAAAACATTTAAAATCTCCTTATTCCACATGGATATATCTGGAACAGATCCACTTGCTCCCGAAAACATGGGCTGTATACTTT
>ERZ1034713.84-NODE-84-length-58782-cov-50.630443_pt1 | contig 58782 bp, 90 predicted proteins | sample MGYA00520692_ERZ1034713 | MGnify/ENA primary metagenome ERZ1034713 (study PRJEB33766, sample SAMN09781717) | gut metagenome | biome: gut microbiome | host: Homo sapiens | place: Madagascar | study: EMG produced TPA metagenomics assembly of the PRJNA485056 data set... | reverse complement strand
GGTGCCCATCATGGACATGATCTTATCGCCCAGTTCTTTGCCCTCGGCAAGCCGCCATGCTTCACCAAAGTTGGTTGCCGCCAGTCCCAGCAAAATATAGGGCAGATACAGCGCCAGCAGCTTTGTCAGCTTTTTCGTGGTCACAGTCCACGCTCCTGTTCCTTGTGCCGGACTTTGCCGGGGAGTTCTGCCGCCGCCTGCACCAGTTCATGCAATCGTGCCAGCACCGAGGGGCGTTTGTCCTTGTTGAGCAGAGATGCCGAATACTCTTTGAACGCCGAGTTGAAGGCTTCTGCGTCCGGGGCTTTGAAAAAGACCAGATACCGGGGCGGCACCTCGGAGGTGTCCTTGCGGATGGCATAGTCGATGCCGTACTTTTTGGCATAGCGTTCCAGACCTCGGATGCCGGTCTTGCTGATCTCCACGCTGGACACGCCCCGGTTCTGCCGCAGAAGGGTGCGGACACTTTGCTTACCTTGGGATGTTTTGGACTGGTACAGCCGAAACGCCGCCTTTACCGCCCGCAGGACAGTCCGGGCTGATAGCTTTGTGGTGGAGATCATAATGTTGAATGATTTCTGTTCGATTTCTTCCTGCACTGCCATCACCTCCCGTGCAGCAGGGTGATTTTAGCGGTCATGCTCTGCCGTGGGCTTGGTGCGGGGCTTTTCTGCCGGAGGTTCATCGGGCACCGGCAGCACCAGCAGACGGTTGCCCAGCTTCAGAAAGGCTTCCGGCTGATGGAAAAGCTGCTCGTACTTCTGCGCCAGTTCCGGGGTCAGGGATGCAAAATCCTCCTCGCCCAATCCCACCACTAGAAAGTCTCCGGCAATGGCATCATACATTTCTCCGTTTTCATCCCGAAGGGCACGGTTCAACGGCAGTCCCATGAGCTTGCCGTCATCGTTGTAGACGATGGCAACCGGATCTTCATACGGGTAGCTTGCGCCGATGGAACCGCCCACCGTCTGCTGCAAAGCTTTCAGATCGTTATCAATCTCGACCTGCTGCGGATGCTGTCCCGGCGCAATTTTCAGCACCGACAAGGTGTTTTCAGCCATGCGAATCCTCCTTTCCGTTCAGTCCGATCTCACCGCTCCGTGCCGCCTGCATCAGAGCCGCCACAAAGAAGCCGAAAAAGGCACCTGCTTCAAAAAATGCGAATCCGATAAAAAGTTCAGCATAGCACACCTCAGTCGATGCAGATGCAGGGCAACTTCTGGTCGTCTGCCATCAGGGTGATACTGTGGCTTGCCAGATACTTCTGGAACAGGTAGACCTCATCAATGGTCAGCGAGATGACCTCGCCGTCCATGTTGGTGCGAACCAGAATCACCGGGCCGGTCAGGTAGTGCTTGCCGCCCATCTTCAGCACCTGCGCCGGGTTGTAGCAGAGCAGCAGCGAGGTGTCAGGGAGGTTCAGGCAGGCATCGTCCTCGTCAAAGCAGGGCAGGATGCCGGGAGCCTCGTCCAGCGTGATGACGGTCAGCTCCATATCCGGGGCAATAGCTGCGAGGTAGACCTCGCCGCCCCGGTTTGCCGCCAATGCAGCGCAGATACGCACATCAATGGTGATCTCTTCGGAGCGGATGGTACGGGTAGCGTTGTTTTTCATAGGCTTTTCTCCTTTTGATTGCAAAAGAAAAAGACCTCATCGGGTCTTTCGTTACGGTATAAGTCAGCGTTCATTCTGCCGCTGATGTTTGCGTTGCCACGCATCCAAAAGCTGAATGATTTTCTCCTCCATCTGTTTGGGAGTGTAGCTGCGGGGGAAATACTTCCGCAGGATCTCGTTTTTGATGGTCACGGTATCCAACTCGCTTTTCTTTTCTTCCCCCATAATATCAACTACGGCTTCTGATGTGAAATTGCCCTCCTGTGCCAACTTTTTTATGCGCTTTGCTTGTGAGAATGAGGGCGCATTTTGCGTATCGTCCATGGCATTTATCATCTCCTGCTGCTGTTCAGTAGAGAGATAAGACAGTTCCACCGCAGGATTAAACGATACTTTTTTCTCATCTACCATATTCAGCAGTTCAGGAATGAGGTTCGTCAAACGAATAAATCGTTGGACTTGTCTGCCACTTTCACCGCTTTCTTTACCAATAAGATCGGCTGTTTCAAAATTCCCGACAACTTGTCGGGAATTTTCTTTTGATGGCCTACCAGCAGTTCTTTTCATGGCATCCATCTTCATTTTGTACGCAAAAGCCCTTTCGCTAGGCGAAATGTGTTCTCGCTGTAAATTGGAATCGACCATCAAAATGGTGGCGGCATCATCGTCCATATTTCTTACAATGACAGGCAGCGTTTCCAGTCCGGCCATCTTTGCGGCGAACTGGCGGCGGTGGCCGGAAATGATTTCATAACCATCACCATCTGGGCGCGGCCTTGCGATAAGCGGAGCCAGCACACCAAACTGAGCGATACTTTCTACCGTCCGGGTCATGGCCTCATCATCCACGACCTTGAAAGGATGATTGGTGAACGGATGCAGCGCATCAATGGGAATCTGCTGTACTTGCTCTCTTTTTTCTTCTTGCCGCTGTTCCTCGGTGGAAAATAGTAGCTCATCTAGCCCTTTCAGAGCTAAGTCTCCGTTGCTTTTCGGCATTCGCCATCACCTCCTTTGTCAGAGAGCGATAGGCTTCTGCCACCTTGCCTTTTGGGTCATGCTGGAAAATGCTCTTGCCCACTGCACTGATTTCCGCAGCACGGACAGACCGGGGAATGGTCTGGTCGAACACCTTGATTCTGCTGCCGTAAGCACCCCGAATCAGATTGTCGATCTGCTGCCCATAGTTGGTGCGGCTGTCTGTCATGGTCAGCAGGATGCCCTCGATTTTCAATTTCGGGTTGATCTGCCGCCGGACTTTTTGGACGGTCTGCAAAAGCTGTTCCAGTCCCTTTGCAGACAGGTACTGTGCCTGCACCGGAATCAGAGTGGTGTCTGCCGCTGCCAAGGCATTGACGGTCAGCATCCCAAGGGAAGGGGTGCAATCCAGCAGAATGAAATCGTATTCATGCTTTGCACCTTCCAGCACCTGTTTCAGCATCTTTTCCCGGTTCATGCAGTTGACAAGGGAAACTTCCAGCCCTGCCAGTTCGATGTTTGCCGGAATCAGGTTAACGCCCTCTGCATGGTGCAGAACGCCCTCACCGGGCGGAATGCTCTGGTCGTTCATAGCTTTTGCCATCAGGGTAGAAAGGGTAGTGGGCAGTTCATCAGGCTGCTGCCAGCCCATGCTGATGGTCAAGCTGCCCTGCGGGTCAGCGTCTACCAACAGGACTTTCTTGCCCTCCATCGCCAGTCCGATGCCCAGATTTTCACAGGTGGTGGTCTTGCCGGTGCCGCCCTTCTGGTTGACGATGGCAATCGTGGTTGCTTTCTTTGAAATTCTCGTCACCTCCGATTCGCTAAGTCGTGGTTTGTTTGGTTTTGGTAGGAAAGCTGCATGGTGGTGGGTGCGTTGTACAGAGAAGCGAGCAGATATTGTTTCATGTTACGGATTGGGCTGCTGTTCTCTGCAAGGCACTTCAGCACAAAACGGATATGGTCGGCGTTCAGCTTCATAAAACGGCTGCGCACCACCTCGGCAGGCTTATCGTCCCCGGCAATGTGCAACAGCTTGCGGTTGGTAGCGCAGATGTCCACCAACAAATCTACGATCTGATAGATGGTGTCCTCATCATCCGGGCAGAGCCGGAGCAGAAGGTCTACCTCTAAAGACTGAGAAAAAAATTCTTCCAGTTGGGAACGTTTGCTCATCCCATCCGCTTCTTCGGAATAGAAGGGATCAGTTTCACTCTTTTCAGTATTATTCTCATCAGTCTTATTACATCGTGATTTTGCAGGGTCTTGACTTGCGATTTTGAAGCCTCCAGAATCGTGAAAATCACGATTCTGGAATATTGATTTTGACGATTCTTCTGAAAAGTTTTTCACATATACCAAACTTGGCTTGCCAAGACCTCGGCGTTTTCGTTCAATCAAACCAAATTCTTCAAGTTCCCGCAGCAGCTTAGTTGCTTTGTTGTCTGCGCAACACAATGCCCTCTTGACATCTTCGATGGTGTAGATGATAAACACCCGGCCTTTTTTGTCAAACCATTCATTTTTAACAGAAAGGCTCATACGGTCAAGCAGAATGCCGTATAGAGTTTTGGCATCGGTTGACAGATCTTGAAACCTCTGCTCCTGAAAAAGAGCCTTTGGAATGCGGAAGAACGAAAATAGTTCTCCGGCTTGTCCGTAAAAGTAGTCAAGGTTCATACGGCTGTGTCAAGGTCTGAAAGCAAAAATAAGATATAAACATTGTAAAAACCTCCAGTGAAAAGATTTATTGAGGAACGAAAAAAGCGCAACTTCGATTTTTGGAATCGAAATTGCGCTATGTAATTTGAAATATAAGGATATTGACTCGCTTTAGCGGCATGAAACATCTTGACAGCAGATAAATCCGACTGTAAACTACAGTCTAATGAATTCTGTGCCCAAATTGTTCTCATGCTGCTGTGCTGTTTGATGGACAGAAAATCATTTATCAACCGAATTTGGCGTATTAACGCCGATTCACACCCATTCACACACGCTTTTCTGGGGGTGCGTTTCAAGGTGGTTCGGGAGAGCGCTTGCATGGCATGCAAGAGGTCAGCGGTTCGATCCCGCTATTCTCCACCAATGAAGAGCAAAACGAACACGAGGTCACCATTCAAATGGTCGGCAACGTGTTCGTTTTGTTTTGTGAGATTCCAAGCGTTTAATCAAGTTTTAATCAAGTTCTAAGCAAGATTACACAAACAAAAAAATGCCCGCACTTTCCATTTTGGATTGTGCGGGCATTTTCCTTTTTGTGTTAGAATTTTCCGTATTTCGGAAAAACTTGCCGAAATAGAGGGTTTCTTGCCAAAATGCAGACAAGCCGACCACAAATCGGCTAAAATCAGCAACAAAGGAGACCAAAGGCTATGATTAGGATTTTGCTGTCAACCCGCCTTGGCGAACGGCGGATGACACAGAGCGACCTTGCTCGTGTCACAGGGATTCGCAGTCAGACTATCAACGAGTTGTACCACGATTTTGCGGAGCGTGTAAATCTGGACGACCTCGACCTCATCTGTGAGGCACTGGACTGTGACCTAGAAGACCTCATTGTGCGAGAGCCCAACATCGAGCGCAGGGTCAAAGAGGTGCGCCATATCCCCCAGACCGTGAGCAAGTCTCGCAAGAAATAACCCCATCTCCTGCCCGGATGCACGTTATGCGTCCGGGCTTTTTTCGTTATCGTCCGGCACGAATTCCAGCAGATCGGCAGGCTGGCAGTCCAGAACGGTGCACAGCTTGTCCAGAACGTCCAACGGAATATGCTTGACGGAGTTGTTGTTCATGCCCGACAGAGTGGGCTGGCGAATCCCGGTCATGGCGACCAAATCCTTTTGCTTGATGCCTTTTTCGGCAAGCACGGCTTTCAACTTGATGCGAATCATGTAAGCACCTCCCTTTTCTTCACTATATCACACTCACCCGAAAAATACAACACTTTTCGTAAAAATATTTACGAAAAGTGTTGTTTTACTATTGACATACAACGAAATTCGTTGTATAATATAGACATAGAGAGGAGGTTACGAGGTGCAAGGGAGCAACCCAAAGGGGGTGATGCTCCATGACAAGCAAGGAATTTGCAAAGCTCACTAGAGCCGAGCAGGTAGCCCGCTTTGAAGCATACAAAAAAGCGGCTCAGGATCGCACCCTGAACCGCTAACCGCTAAAAGCCTGTTATCCACAAGCCCCTTGCACCTCCATTTTATTTTTTTATTGAAGATTTGTCAAGAGTAAATCGGAGGTTTTTAACATGAAGTTCATTGACATTAACCGCAAGTTCACCGCAGCCGTCAACAGCTACATCGCACAGGGCTACATCATCAACACCGCCTCGATGTCCGGCAGTCAGGGCGAGGCTGCTCACATTGACCTGACCAACGGCAAGCAGATTGTCCGCGTCCTGCTGGACAGATTCAGCGAGTGGGAAGATTACAACCAGCTGGGAGGCCTGAAGCTCGTGGTCGGCATCACCACCGACAACGTCAAGCCCAACGACAACCAGCGCCGCGATGTCATCTGGAACAACCGGCTGGAAGTCATCTCCTGCGAGAAGTTCTACGAGGTGAGCAGCAACTGCGATGATTCCGTGTTCTATGGAACGCGAGAGGAGGCCGCCGCAGCCAACAAAAAGCGTTTTGAGCGTTACTGCTGCCGCGATTGCCGCATCAAGAAGCACCTTCCCGAAAAAGCTTCTCCGCTGGTCAAGGAATACGTTCGCCGGAAGTTCGGTCTGAAGCGTGTCGTGGTGAGCAACATCCAGATCACTAAGCAGAACAGTGTATACACCGTCACCTACAACCAGCACAGTGCCCAGCTGCACTAAGGAGGACGAAGCAATGAAGAATCTGGTGATCACCTACGACACCCTGCAGAACGGCAAAAGCGGCGAAGCGTGTGTGAGCATCCCGATGGATGATGAACAGGCAGAGAGAATCAAGGCCGCTTTTGATGGACCCGCTGTCATCTCAAAGCGGGAGGCATTCGACCTCCGAGATGCAGTAAGCGGATTCGTAAAGTTCTGCGAACGTGCCAGAGGTCGGGAATATGTGTCCGACAGCATCAAGACAGTTGAAGTCAAGGAGGTCTGAACCATGAAAAAGTCCGAAATGCGTTCCGCACTTGAGCGGCTCAATCAGCGGTTGGATAACCAGTGGGCATACGCCCGGTCCGATGCAGATGAAAAGATTTCTTCTGGGTGGTTCCGGTTCGACGATGAAGGCAATCGCCGCCTGACGGAGCCGGAAATCAGCTACTACGGCATGATCGCGGCGTTTGAAACGCTGGGCGGAGAGTGGAAGCGCAACGCCGATGGCCGTCACTGGCTGTGCTTTAACGGAATCGTGGCAAGCACCCAGAGCAAGTGATTTTGAGAGCTGCGCTATCTGGCTATACGGGCATTTGGAGGATATGACAATGAAACTTTACAAATACTCCGGCACCATCGAGGAGCTTGCCGTTGAACGCGGCCGAATCTCCTATATCAAACTCTTTGATGTGACCGACTTCGACAAAGCACCAACCAGACTGGAAGTCTTCGGTGCGCTCGGCAAGTACATTGAGGCCATCGAGTTAACCGATGCCGAAGAGCGGTACATCAAGAGTGATTGGTACTTTGACAGCAGCCTGTATCTGCGCCGCATTGAAGTCCCCGGCGTGTGTGATTGGCCGGCAAAGATTATCACCCAGTCGCCTGACGACATCGACCAGCTGGAGATCTTCGGAGAGCGGGAGTACATCGAAACCAGCAAGCCGAAGTCCATGCCCGGCGAGGAAATGAACCGCTGGCTGATGTGGGAACGCCAGAACATGAAGTAAGGAGGTCATGACCATGTTCAGTATTACCGATAATGAGAGATTGCGGGATGCGTATGCACTCCTGACGTTCATGCAGCGCGATATTTCAGCCTCTGCCGAAAAGAAAGCCGCTGTGAAAAACTTGGCCGCAACCGTCAAGATGGAGATCCGGGCCTACAATAAACGCCCCGTTTCCAATGTGCGCATTATCAGTGCCGACTATGACGGCCGTCTGGAGCTTGTTCAGCTGCCCGATAAGCTGGACGGGGCGCACGAGATGGACGCTACCAACTGGTTTCTTAACCATCATTATTTGAAGAGTTACAACAGCCCCTATGACTGCACAGGGCAGGAGTTCACGAATTGGTTCTATCTATTCCGGCGGCGCGGTCACTGGTTTGCATATCACTCGGTTAGCCGAGATGTTTAAGGAGGAAGTACAATGACGGACGAAAAAGCTGTCGAAAAGATGCTCTATGACCAGCAGCAGGGCTGGCCGCTGTGCCCTCGCTGCGGCGAGAGGATGCCGGACAAACTGACCCACGGAGCACTGAGCCGCCACGCCAAGGGCGTGTACATCTGTGAGGCCTGCGGCACCGATGAAGCCCTCCGGGACTGGACCGGGAACGTCAAACCGCTGTCCGACTGGGTGCTGGTTCGCGTATACAACGGAGATTTATGGAAAGAGGCGAAGTAAAATGAGTAACATTGAAAAATTTGCTCCGAGGCTGAGAACGCTTATTGACGAAAGCGGGATTACTGTGCGTTCGCTGGCAAAAGATTTGAATGTGTCGGTTGGCGTTTTGTCTGATTGGCAAAACGGAAACAAAACTCCAAGAGGAGATTCCATTATGAAACTCGCGGAATATTTCGGCGTCACCGCCGATTATCTGCTGGGTCTGACCGATGCAAGCGTGATAGATACCGATATTAGAATTTCGTGTGACACTACCGGTCTTTCTGAAAAGGCGGTCAAGATACTTTCCGGCATGGAAAAGTCGGATGTTGAAAAGCTGTCCAAGTTGATTGAATTCTATAGCACCATCCGATAAACAAAAAAATCCCCCTCCACTTTGCCTACACATACCCCGCGAGGTTCGCAGGGCTTCGACAAAGCAGAGGGGGATTTTTGCGCGCTACCGAGGTAGCCAAATATAAAATCAAGAGTGGACCATGCCGGGCCGCTCTCTACAAAAGCCGAAGCTTTTCAAGTGCCTCTATTTTACACGGCACTCATGCAGCAGTCAAGACTTTTTGCCCAGTGCTGCGGTCATAACGTCAAAGGCGTGTTCGATGACTGCGTCCAGCACCTCGTCGGTGATGGCCCAACGGATAGCCGCCGGGCACTTGGCGCGGAGAGCAGCGAACACCTGCTTCTTCTTTTTGGCGCCCTGACCGCTGCCCATGATGGACAGCTCGGCCTTTTCGACCAGTTCCAGAGCCAGATCCTTGACGGTGGCCTTGTAGCCCAACCGGATGCCTCCGACTGCCAGAGCAACGAAGCCCAGCAGCATCAGAGCGATGGCGATGGGCGCGGGGATGAAGTTCAGCATAGCTTCCATGATATTGTCTCCTATAAGTATCAGCGGCGCGGGGAGCCACCCCTGCGCCGTTTTGTCGTGTTGGTTATATCGGATGTTTCACAGGTACTTGGAAGCCCCGGAAATGGCCTTCCAGCTGGCAGGGCCGCAGATACCGTCCACGGTCAGTCCGTGCGCCTCCTGCGCTTTCAGCAGAGCGTTCTCGGTGCCCTCGCCGAAAATGCCGTCCGGGGTCAGTCCCAGCAGCCGCTGGAGCATCTTCGTGGCTGCACGGTTTGCATCCCCGGTGCAGCCCCGGCGGATGGTCGGCAGGACGAACTTCTGGTAGGTGGTGCTGGGGTAGTGCCGCGGGGCATCGCACAGCCACGTTGCCTTTGCATCGCGGGTGTCGGTGTGCACGATGGCACAGCCGTCATACCAGTAGATGCCCACCGCCTTGAAATACTGGGCGGCGATGATGCCCAAGGCCACAGGATTGATGCTGCGGTCCACCATGCGCCAGTCTGCCGCCATACCATAGCGGTGCTTGCTGCCAGAACTGCCGCCGACCGCCGCATTATGCGAGAGGCAGCGGTATCCGCTGGTCACCTTGATGGCCTTGCCCAGCTTATCCCGGATGGCCTGAAGTTTTTCGACCAGTTCCGAATCGACCATCTGGCGAGTACACCCGCAGGGGCATTTGAAGTCCTTGCGGGTGAAGTTCTTGCTCAGGGCAGATATGTCGCTGGCCTGATAGACAATGACTCTCATGATTGCGCCTCCTAAAAGCCAATCTGGGTGAACACAAAGCCAATGACGATGCCGAGAATTGCCGTCAGCACATATCCGACCGCCTTTCTCCACATCTCACCGTCACGGCTTTCCAACGTTTCAAGCCTCTTGCCCTGTTTTTCCTGTTCCCTGACCATGCTTTCCATGCTCAAGGCCAGCTTTTCAACAGAGGTGGACAGTGCGCCCATTTTGCTCACGCTTTCTTCCAGCAGAGCAATCCGTCTGTCCTGACGAGAGTTTTCTTCTTCGAGCCGCCGCTTGAACTCCTCATGCTCGGCTCGCGTGATAGGCTGATCCATCTGAACCTCCTGTACAAAAAAGGCAGCCACACCCCGGCGGGTGAAGCTGCCAATCGGTTTTATTCTGCTGCATCCAGCATATCTTGTGAGTGGCGAACCAGAACGTAGTCCTCAAGGATCTGATTTCGCAGGGCATCGTTGTTACAGTCCTGCATAAGGCCCAGATAGCTCTGAATCACGCTCAGGGCGTACTCAAGGGGAACATCGCCGCGGCCGTAGGCTTCACGGACATACCGAAGATGCTTCTTCATGCCGAGAGAGGTCTGCCGCCGCAGTTCGATTTTATCAGGGGTGATTTTCCGTCCGACAAATTCAACCGGCTTGCCCAGCGGGATAACTGCTGTTTTGTCGTTCAGCTGCAAGCCAACATTGGTGCGCAGGTAGTCATCGACATATCCCACGACTTCCCATGCTGCCTTTTTGCCATCGACAATGCACATCATGTCGTCCATGAATCGGGCGTGTTCTGGCACCCGCAGTTCCCGCTTGATGTAGTAGTCCGTTGGGGTCATAACCACATTGGCGGTCATCTGCGAGATGAGGCTGCCGACCTGCATCCCGATGCCGGAAATGCGCTCGGCGGTAGTCACATCCGTGCAGTACACTGGCAAGCCCAGCGGCCTGCCGTCGCAGCGGATAGCCTGTTCCAAAAACCACACCATATCCGGGTCATCCAGCGGCTTGGAAAGTTCCCGCAGCTGAATATCCACCGGGATGCGGAAGAAGAACTTGGCAATGTCCATCTTGACGATGTACCAGTCGCCCGGCTTGCGGGCATAGCTTCGCATCCATTGCTGAACAGTCCTCGATGCACGGATGGGGCCTTTCTCCTCAATGCTGCCAAAACTGTACTCATACATCGACTTGCGGTAGATAGGCCACAGGACGTTGTGCGCAGCGCAGTTGATGACGCGGTCATAGAACGGCAAGCTGCTGATAAGCCGCAGCTTCGGATAGTATTCATAAAACTGATGAAGCTGCCCGGTGTGATATTCATGCCACTGGAGCCGATTCACCGAATCTATCAAATTATCCTCAAGAAGATTTGTGTACTGGAGTACGCAATCCTGTTGCCGCTTATGTTTTCGGGCTTTCAGATAACCGTCATACATATTGTCGAACGTTGCGAAACGCTCAAAAATGTGTCTGTATTTTTCCAACAAATCCCTCCTGAGGTCGTACCCGAACGAGTGCCGTGCGCCCAACACGCCGGAACACTGGCCCGAATACTGGTGTTTTCAGGCTGCATATTGCAACCAAGGGAATCGACCCCTTTATCCCTCTGTGCTGAGAGTAAACCCATGAGTTTACAGTATCTGACGATGAGGCAAAGCGGAGCGGAAGCCCAAGTTCGCCCTCGTGTTGGAACGCGGGTTGTTGCCGTTGAACGAGGCGAGGCCGTAAGAGGAGTTGTTCCAGTTGCCGCCGGAGTAGAAGCACGCTACGGCCGATTCCCTATGTTTTTCGGCTGACCGTTGACGGTTTTCAGCCAGCCGCCCAACATCTTTCCGATTTCGACCACCATGCCAGACCAGACTTCATATTTCTTCATGGGCAGGAATCCCAACTCATGGGAGAGCCGGAGATATGCGCGGAGCTTCATGATCTCAACGTCCAGTTCCTGCAAGGTGGTCTTCTTGTAATACTTTTTCTGCGCCTCGATGGTACGCTCCAGCATGATATCCATGCAGTGCTTTATGTCCGTGCAAAGCGCAAATTTTTCCGATTTCGGATACTGGGCCAAAGCCGGATAAGCATACTCCATCATGTCGTATACTTTCTGCATAAGTTTCAATTCTTCTGCCATGCGGTAGACCCTCCTCCGAACGCGGGATAGTATAACAAGATTTGCATTGAAAATCTGCCTTTCGGTGGATTCTTCCGGTTTTCGGCAAAATCCACCGAAAAGCAAAAAATCAATTTTATAAACGACCCCGCTTCGCGGGGTCGAGGGAACGTGCTGTGCTATCGCACAGCAAACAGGTCACAGTCAGGCAGTGGGCAGTTTCACAAAAGCGGAGCGGAAGCCCAAGCCCGCCCTCGCGTCGGAACGCGGGTAGTTGCCGCAGAACGAGGCGAGGCCGTAAGAGGAGATGCTCCAGCCGCCGCCGGAGAAGAAGCACCGTTCGGCAGCGCCATTGTTAAACCAGCAGCCATTGCCATCTTCCAGCGTATCGCCGGGATACTCCAAGAAACCGAGGTTGTACAGCCACAGCTTCGCGCCGTCCTTGATGGTGCTGTCGCACTCAATCTGCGCCTCGGTTTCGTAGTCGGATTCGTCCTTTTTGACGGTAATATTGGTGGACCAGACCAGCTTGTTGTTGATATGGTCAGCCTTAACAGAACCGGAAGTGGTGCCGCTGCCGTTAGGGGTAATCAGAGTGCCGTCCGCAGCGTTGATGGCTTTCCACTCTGCAGAGGTCGCAGACTGGCTGTGTGCAGAATCCGCACCATTGTTATTGGCCAGAATCTGCAGCTCGCCGTATACCATGCGAACGCCGCCAGACCACTCCCAGATATTGCCGGTGAGGTCAGCAATACCAGACGGGGTCTGGTCGTGATACCAAGTCAGAGGACCGGTGCCAGTGGCAGTGCGACCAGTGCCTTTGTCACCGTCCTTGTAGGTCGGAATGGCTTTGTAGACGTTCTCGCTGGGATGCTTGCCAAAACTGGTGTTGCCCTTGGGCAGAAAACCGTTGGCGATGCACCAGCGCAGAATCAGCCCCCATTCGATGCGGGTCATGCAGTGCCAGCCCTCGCCCTTTGCCTCGCAATACTGGCGAGCCTGATCAAAGTTCATGCCAGCAGCAGGGTCAACGCCGCCGATGGAATAGGCACGACCATTCTGCACGATGTTCAGGTACTTGGAAATGTAGATAGCGTCTACCTCGGTGCCGTTGACGATAAACGCAGGGTGCACGGCGGTGCTTTCGCCCATGCCCAGCTGCTTGTAGGTCATCTTCGGGATCTTCACCATGATGCTGGGCATACCAGCGTTATCATAGAGCAGTTCGTTGCCGGGTGCGAGGCCAGTCACGGCCAGATTGGTCAGGTCAAAATTTGCAGCCATAGTAGTTACCTCCTATCAGTCGATGGCCCACAGGGTCAGGGTCACATTGTTCATGGAGAACGGAATCGGCTCCGCCGGGGTGCTGTTGCCCATGCGGGTGCCACCCTCGGCGTTCTCCTCGCCGTCTGTGGTCACTTCCTCAATGGGCTCCGGCTGGGTGTACTGGCGGGCAGGGATATCGATTTCCGCCACATAGCTGCGGCCGGCAGCTGCGCCGATGACCAGCTCACCATAGCTGTCGTAGCACACATCGATGTGAACGTCACGGTCGTCCTCGCGCTTGGCGAGGTTGATGGTCAGGTCATCATCAAAGCAGATTTTGTTCTTGACGACCTCGTAGGGAATCTTGGTGCCGGAATTTTTTTCGATAACGGTCATTTCAGAGTACCTCCGATTGCGATGTATTTGATGGTGGCAGACTTTGCGGAGCCGTTGTAGGCCAGCTTGAAGCCGTTGACCAGCTTCTCGCTGACCTCAATATCCCCGACAGGGCCATCGGATTTGACCAGTTCGGTCATAACCAGATAGCTGGTGCTGCCCATGTTCTTGCCCAGCGACACGCTCTTTTTGGAGTTGTTGCAGGGATAGGTACGAGCATTGGTCAGGTCCACGCTGCCGGACACGATCTGCCACGAGTTATCGATAGTGGCCACAGTTTCGTTCAGCTGCCAGCCCTGCTGCCGAACTGTATTGAACATCATGCCGAAAGCGGCATAAATATCCCATACGCCGTTTTCGATGTTATTGAAATGTGCCTGATCCTGAGGTGTGCCCTGCTGCATCACCTTGCCAGCGGGAGTGATGGTCCATGTTCCGTCATGGTTGTCATTGATGACGTACAGACCGGGCTTGTCCGTTACATGGTCAAGCCATACCGTTTTTATGTACACGGTCATTCCTCCTTTTTCTTCTCGGTAAAGGTAAAGTCGAACCAGTACAGAATACCAGTCTGACCTGTCGAGATTTTGATGTTTACGTCCTCGTGCGCCCAGACCTGATTATCCGAGTTGATAAGTTCCACCCGGTTCACCGTAATCTCGCCCATCCCGGTGATGGGCACTCTGGCGCGGACAGTACCGTCGGCCAGAATGTCAATGCCGGACAGCGGAACGGTGTAGTATGTCGAGCCGACACGAAAACGTGCGCAAAAAATACGCCGTTTTAGATAGCCACGCAGATCTGCGAAGCCAGCCGAATCAATCATGCTGTTACCTCCTAAAAATTCATTCCCGGTGTGCTGCCGCACACCTTTGTGACGTACGGAACGCCGAAACCGGATTCCTCGGCAGTAAGGCCGCTGCCGGACGTGCCGCCGGATGTGGCAGTTGCCGGATGCAGACCAGCGGTCAGGTCGCCAGCTGCCGGGGCTGCGTATGCGCTGCCGCTGTCTGCGGTCTGCACCACAATATACCCAGCATCGTCAATGCCCTGCGTGGCGGTCACAGGGTAGGTTCCAGCCAGTTTCTCCGGTGTATAGGCTCCACCATTGTCCACCGTCAAAACCTCGATTTGCGAGGCGGCAGTGCCGCCCTGCGTGGCCGTGGCCGGGAATGTGCCTGCATCCAGCTGCCCGGTGCGGGGGTGTGCATAGCTACCGCCAAACTCGTCCGTTTCGATGACGATGTTCCCGGCAGTGATGCCGCCCTGTGTGGCAGTTTTGGGGAAAGTGCCGCAGCGGCGCACCGCATACACGATGTAGCCGCTGCTGGTCTGGATCTCGATGCCGAAAGTGGACTGGTAGTGAACACCGTCGTTGTGGGAGCGCAAAGACTTGTAGTAGCCAATCGCCCACAACACCCGGTCTGTGCTGACGTAGGCAACATCGGAGCCACCCATATCCAGCATAACCCGGAAGTGGTATGGCTCGCCGCCGTACTGCCACCATTCCTCCAGCCGGGAGCCGGGATAGATAGCCCGGATGCCACGCAGCACAGCCCCGGCAGTTCCCCGGTGGCGGTGGATGTAGGGCGCGGATTTGATGGTGCGCCGCTTTGCAGCGAGGTCATAGTCGTGGTCGTACCAGTCCACGGCAAAGTCTTTCGCCAAAACATCCAGCAGATCTTCCGGCAGCTGGTCGATGCGGGTGTAGATTTGGCCGAGGTCGATTTCATCCAACCGCTGCTCCAGCACGTTGGCGATGGAGTGCGCCAGAGCAACCATTTTCGGGTCTTTCTGGAGCGCAAGCGGGAAAGAATCCATCATCCGCTCGGCGGTCAGGCCGTTATTCATCCTCGTACCCTCCGCTCTTCGCAGTGACCGTGCCCACCTTTGCTACCTGCGGCACCTTGTCGGAGGTCAGGTCAACGGACGGTTTGCCGTCTTCCAGCGGGGTGAAAACGGGCTGCTGCAAGTCCACGCGCTTGATGCCAACTTCCAGCAGCAGATACCGCAACTTGTCCGGGTTGATATCCCGGCCCATCTTGCCGGACTGCCAGCTGATGTACTGCTGCACAGCCTCGTTTACGCGGGTTTGTGCATCCGCAGCAGAGATGTCTCCATCGCGGGTCAGGTAATAGGTCAGGTCGATGTTGTAGTTCACCACATCAGGATCACCAGAAATGACGTGGTCCGTCAGAGGCCGTACCTCATCGGCAGAGCAAACCTCCACCATCGCTTTCTTGGTTTCGTCCGGGGCAATGCTGCCATCATCCATGACGGCGTACAGGCAGACAGTGCCGGGGCTTGGGCTGTTCGCCACCACATCGGCGATTTTGGTAGACACGCTCTTCGCGAAATACTTGTAGCTGCCAACAGGCCCCGCGCTGGACCACGCTGCCTGACTATCAAGCAGAAGCTGGTAGAACTCGTCATCGTCCGGGGCATCGCTGCCGTTTGCGCTGGCCGTGACGTTGGAGCAGCCAGAGTAGTAGTCGTACACATCAACAATGGTGTTGATGTCGCCGACTGCAAAGTCGTTTCCGACAGTGCCGGAGGTCTGGCATACCACCGTAACGTCCGTATAGGTCGAACCGATAGGCACATATTCATCTGCCGTGGTTGCCCAATACAGTGAGGCATTTGCGTCCGTGACGCGAGTGCCGGAAGGAATGAGGATTGCACTCTGCCGCGCCTCGCTGATGTTGAAGCGCATGGTGCAGGTTGCCGCAGTGGGCTTTGGACGCTGCTGCAAGTAGAACAGCTCTGCCAGCGCATCCAGATTCTCGCCCTCTGCCCGGCTGGGCAGATTCTGGTTGTCAGCGTGGTTGTTGAGGGCACGCTCGTAGATTATCGCATCCTCAATCCACGAGATGAACAGCCGTTCCGGGCTGCCGGGGCGCACGGATGTGCCAAAAAGCTGCTCATACCCCGCACAGAGCAGCGCATCCAGCTCGTCAACGTCGGTGCTGATGAACTGGTGGTCTGCGGTACTACGCATTGATGCTCACCTCCACAACGGGAAGCATCGTTCCGGGGTTGTCCTTGGAGGATTTGAACGTAGTCCCCGTATAGGTGGCTCTCGGTTCAAACCGTTCGATGGCTTCCTTGATGGCGGCGCAGAGCATAGGCTGCGCCACGTTTTCCGGGCGATCAAGAATATCCGAGATGTCGATGCCAAACTCCCGGTAGCCCGGCACAGTGCCTTTCGGCGTGGATAGGATGACGGCGATGTTCTGCAGAACGCTGGTTACGGTATCCTGCTCGCCGAGGGAAATGGCGGTCAGGTCATTTGCCGACACCAGATAATTGCTCATAAAATCGCCTCACTCTCTCGGATATTCCAGTAAAGTGACGCTCGCAGTAATCCATGTCGGAACGCCGAAAGCGTCTGTGTACTTAGTCTTGAATTTCACGGATTTGATGACCCACCGATAGCTGCCGAAGACTTCGTTGCCGAGGACAAACGGCAGCGTCGTGTGATTATCGACATACCCCTTCAGGATCTCGCGCTGCTTGCTTGGAGCCACGCCAAGGTACGCCGAAAGTTCAACATCGAACGTGATGGTATCGGCATCCGTGCCCGTAAACTCGGCCAGAGCCTTGCCTCCGGCACGCTGATGGGTGGTGTATCTGGCAGACACGCTCTGCACCATGTCCTTGATGGTTTTGACGTAACCATCGAACACGGCAAAGATAATGCCTCCGAGGCATCCAACAATCACGGATAAATCCCTCCCAACACGAAGCCGTCAGCGTTGAAGCATGGCAGGTACAGACAGATCACGATGTCATCAATGGCGGGCACCCACCACACCACATGGGACTTATGCTGGTGGTTGGTCGAGTTGTCCGCGCCCGTGACCTTTTCCTCTTCGTCCCAAATCTGGCGGGTGCCGTTCTGGGTGTTTAGGATTTTCAGTGGATACGGAGCCGGGTGCGTAAACTGGTGATCATGCAGCCCCGCCTCCTCGGTGTATACGATAGCCTTGTAGTGCTGCATCACAGACAGCCAGCCAGATGTAATCCCGGTGTCCTCGAACTTCACGCGCACAAGGCGTTTTTTCTTGTTCACATCGGTGACTTTTCCGATGCGAACATCAACGTTCACGTTCATCAGTCAGTAACCTCCCAGCGTATGACGGCCAGTGACTTGCGTCGTGTACCCGCCGGAGCCGGACACCGTGTGCTTAGACTGCTTCACGATGTACTTGCCATCCCACGGTCCGAACTGGTCAGCGTTGAACGTCAGTCCAGCAACTTTTCCGGGGTCGCCCGGATAGGTAAAACTTATCTGACGCTCATACTTGTTGTAGAGCCGGAGTTTCTTTGCAGCCAGTTCTTTTGCCTCTGCCTTGCTCGTGACCGGGGCGTAGACTTCCAGCTGCTGATTGGTCTTGCTCTTGGCATCGTAGTCCTTAACGTAGGCAATGCCCTCGATGGCCTTGCCATCAGGCCCAACGTAAGATACCCGGCAGGACGCATACTGTGTTCCAGCCTGACCGAGTGAATGACTATACTTGATATAGCTTTTGTCGCCCAGCGTGGTAGTCCACACAGCGTCCTTGCCCTCGTACTCCTGCTGGTCAAAGATGACGATTTTGCCATCAGTGCATTTCAGCGACAGCCCTGCATCGTGGCAAAGCTGCTGCAAAAAGTCGATGTCGGAGCAGCGGTACTGCTCCACACGCTTGTACTCAGGGTCTTTCTTTGCAAGAAACTGAGCCGCCATGCCGTTCTTGGATGCCATTTCATTGGCAATGCCGGACAGCTTGTACTTTTCCCATCCTTTGCTCTGCTTGGTCTGCCGGATCTGACTCGTGTAGGGCAGCCCAATGGCCTTGATGGTGATAATGCCGGGCGGTCCAGACGCAACCACGCTGTCCAGTTCAAAGGTTCCGCAGTCCAGTGCTTCATCTTTGCCATCACTGTGCCAGTTGCAGGCGGTGATGGTAGCCCGAATTTTCAAGCTTTCTTCTCCGCTGCCGGAGGAGCCAGAAGAGCCGCTGCCAGACTTGCCGGAGATCTCGCTGGCATCCACCCAGCCGTAGACGCGAGATGTGCCATCGGTGTGGATGACGTGGTACGGATGAAGCGCGCCCTGCTTGACGATGGTGATCTTGGCAGGTCCAGCCTTTGGGTTGCCATTTGCCTTTTTATCAGTGGATGCCTTATAGTGCGGACCGCCAAGGAACTGCACCACATCGCCGACCTTGTAGCCATCGGAAGATGCAGCCGATACATCGCCGTCTATCATCTTCTGGAGCCAGTCGGTCATCCAGACACCCTCACGGTCTTGGAGTTTGATTTGCAGATCATCGCTGGCGTCTTCCTCGTTGTCCGTAAAGGACAGGGAGAGCAGGTAAGGAGCGATGCTGCTGGTAATATCCACACCGTCAAACTCCACCGTACACTCGGCATGGCGGGCAGTATTTTCATCGCTCATGTGACCACCTTCTTCCACGGCGGCAGGGTCGAACTGGTCTTGGTTTCGATTTCCGGGAGCGTCAAAACGATTCCGGCAGGAAACTCAAAATAGTTCAGATACTGCGAGTTCGCAGCCATCAGGCGGGGCGCAAGGGCGCAGCTGCCGAGCTGCGTGTATGCCACGCTGTCCCAGCGGTCGCCCTGCACGGTGGTGTAGGTTTTGCTCACCTGCACGGTGGTGTAGGTTTTGCTCATGCGTAACCCCTCCTGAAATTATCGGTGTCGTTGTCGCTCACGATTTCCAGCACAGCTTCCCGGAGGTCGTCATTCTGGGCGTTCAGGACGCTTCGCAGTTCATCCGTATCTCGCACACCGTAGATGTGGTAAACAGGCGCAACGGTGATAGGAGCCGCGCTGGTGTTGGAGCCACCAGATGCAGAGCCGCCGGGTAGCTGCACTTCCGCAACGGAGCGGGTTTCGCCGCCGTTGCGGAAGTAGACCGACTTGCTGCCATCGATAGTTTCTGCGTAGTGGTTGTACTCCTCACGCAGTGTTTGTGCTTCTTGCTCCTCCCGGATGGTGTCCCAGACGGCAGACAGGTCAATCGCATTTGTGCTGGTCTGTTCCAGCTGCCGCGCCTCGTTGAACGCTGCGCGGGTTTCCGGTGTAGTCAGAACTGGTTCGCCACCGCCAAAGTAAACCAGCTCCGGGCCTTTCTCGCCGACCAAAGCAAGACCACTCTTGGCTGAATCCGTTCCGGTTGCGTAACTTCCGCTGAGGTAGACCAACTCGGAAACGCTCTTTACCAGCGAACTATACGAATTTGCCTCTTTTTGAAGCGCATTGTATTCGTTTCTTTTCTCGACAATCTTCTGAATTTCCGATGAATCCGAAAACTCTCTCGTTGATCTGATTTCGGAGTCCAGCGCAGAAAGACGTTCCGCCTTGTCAAGAACAGTGCGAGTTTCGGTCGCGGTCAGAACGGTTTCGCCGCCATCAAAATAAACCAGCTCCGGGCCTTTCTCGCCGACGATGGCAAAGCCCGGCGCAGCGGATTCCGTACCGACTGCATAGCCCGGAATGTTGCCCCTGCGCTGGTGCAGATTATAGTTGGAGTTTGCGGTGGACAGGGCAGAGGTGGCAGCCGAGGCCACCCGACCGTAGGCTTCTTTGACGAGCGGGGTCATGTTCTCCGCGCCGTCGATAAAGCCCTGAATTGTGGCCTGTGCGCTCTTGACTGCCTCGTCACTCAAATCCATGTCAGACACGGAATCTGAAAGGTCTTGTGCGATTTCGTCCAGAGCGTTGCTCATCCCGGTCTGGAGGTCGGCAAGGCTATCGCTGGTGCTTTCCTGTGCTTCTTGCAGGGAACGGTAGTTCTCCACCATTTTCGCAAGGTCAGCGTCAGAGGCCGATGCCATGCCGGCAATGGCGTTGACAGAATCCTTGCTGCCATCGGCAAAGCTGGCAATAACCTCGTTCAGACCGTCAATGTCGGCGGCTCTCTCATTCAGTTTTTCGAGGTTCTGGTTGTAGTTGTCCCAGTAGGTGATCTGGCTTTCCAGTGCGGAGTTGATGCTCGATGCAGAGGTGGCCACGACCTTTTCAGCGGAATCCCACAGGTCATACTGGCCGCTGACGCTCTTGTACGCTGCATCGAAAGCGTCATTGTAGGCCGATATGATGTCCTGAATCTCGGTTTCGGCATTGGAGATAGCGTCAGTTACGGTCTGCTGCTGCTCGGCCACGCTATTGGCACTGTTGGCAGCGTCCTCCTGCGAGGCGTTCAGTGCATCGACCGCTTCTTTGGCCTCCTGATACTCCGATTCTGCGGCGTTGATAGCCTCTTGGTCTCGCTCGACAGCTTCGGTGTAGTTTTCGACTTCATGCCGGGCGGTAGCGAGGTCTTCCGAGTAGCCCATGTACTCGGTGCGCAGCTGCTGCACATCATCGCCCATAGAACGCCACGGAATATCCTGAACCGTGCCGTAAGTGGACTTGAATTGCTCGTCCGTCATGCCGAGCGTGGAAAGCAACTTGCTGTAGGTTGCGTCCATGCCAGCATTGGATTTTTCAACTTTCGCCTGTGCAGCAGCCAGCTTCGCTTCATTCGCCGCACTTTCGACCAGCACATCGTTGTACTGCTCGTACAGGCCGTTCAGGTATTCCTGACGAGCTTGCGCCTTTGCATCAGCCACATAAGCGTCCGCATGCTGGCGCAGGGCTTCGGTGCCGCCCTTGATGGAATCCGTTTCAAGGTCAATGTCATCAGCCAGACTGGGCACCAGCGCAGACAGGCGGGCAAGGGTATCGTGATACTCGGCATTCCCGGCAGTATTGCCGTTTGTGGCGGCTTCGATGGCCTCCAACTTGCTGATGTACTGGTCGGCAACGCTGGCGGTAGCTTCCATGTTGGAGAGTGTGGCATCGTAGTTGTTGCCAGCTTCCTCCATGCTGTCGCCCATCTCTCGCGCCGCACTGGTCAATTCCTTAACAGACGGAACGGCATCGTCAGACGATGTAGCAAGCGCAGTAACGAGAGTGACCGTTCCAGCAATCGCCACAGATGCAAGCGTCAGCGGCCCAGCAAGGCCAGCCAGCGAGCCTGTGAACAACGTTGCCGCTGCATGAGCCAGCTTGATGCCGGCAGAAACAGCGGTCAGTGTTCCAATCAGGCCGCCCAACGTGACCGTTCCGGCGGCGATGCCCTTGACCACGCCGGGGTTTTCCTCGACAAAGCCCTGCATCCAGCCCAGAACCTGCGCGCCAACATCGTACAGGCCGGACATGGTGGGAGTCAAATCTTCGCCGATGGCGATTTTCAGGCCGTCAGCGGCAGACTGCATCAGAACCAGCCTGCCGTTCATGTTGTCGAGCATGGTGCCCGCCATCTTGTCGGCAGACCCGGCGCAGTTGTTCAGGGCTTCGGTGTAGTCGGAGAACGACTGCCCGCCCTCTGCGGCAGCCTCACTGCACCCGGCCATGATGGTTTGCAACTTGGAATACTGGTTTGTGCCAGCAATGGTCTTGGCAAGGTTGGCCTGCTCTTGGTCGGTCAGGTCGCCCCAGACCCCGGCAATCCCGGTAAGGATGCTGGACAGGGACTGCATATTGCCCTGTGCATCGTAGATGTTCACGCCGTAGGCCGCCAGCTCGTCACCGCACTTTTTTGTGTTGGTGGCAAGGCGGGTGAAGATGGCGTTCAGGGCTGTGCCTGCCTCGCCGCCCTTAACACCGGCATTGGCCATGGTAGCCAGAACTGCGGTTGTCTCCTCGACAGAGTAGCCGAGTGAGGTGGCGGTGGATGCACACGCCTTGTATGCCTCGCCCAGCTGGATCACATCCGTGTTGGAGTGAGCCATGGCGTAGGCCATCACATCGACAAAGTGCGTGGTGTCAGAGGCTTTCAGGCCAAAGGCGGTCAGATAGTCGGTGACAATATCAGACGCCTGTGCCAAGTCCATATTGGCGGCAGCAGCCAGATTCAGCACCGGGCTGATGCCCTCCAGCATAGACTGGGTGTTCCAGCCCGCCAGAGCCATGTAAGACAGAGCGTCCGCAGATTCACCGGCGGTGAACTTGGTGGTTGCGCCCATCTCCTTGGCCTTGTCGGACAGAGATTCCAACTCATCGCCGGATGCGCCGGACAGAGCTTCGACGTTGCTCATGGATGCTTCAAAATCACCTGCGGTGTTGATGCAGTCCATGTATGCGTCTTTGATTTCACCGAGGGCTTTTGCGATGCCAGCCGTGGCAAGCACAGATTCAACGGCATCGAGGGCTTCGACAGATTTCTCGCCGAAGCCCTTTGCGCCCTCTCCGGCCTCGTCCATGGTCTTTTTGAGGTCAACCTGCTGGTCTTTTAGCTTATCGACCTCGGTTTCCAGCCGAGTGGTTTCTGCTGTCAGCTGCGTGGTGTCCACGCCAGCTTCCCGCAGGGTGTTCCCGGTGGCAGCCAGACGCTGCTCATAGGTGTGCAGGGAGGTCGTGGTCTTGTCGATCTGCGCCTGCTTGGAAATCAGCTTGTTTTCCAGCGCAGAGGAATAGCCCTCGGTCTCCTGAATTTCTTTCTGGATGTTATCGTACTGCTGCTGCAACACGGCCAGCCGCTGCTTGGTGGAGTCAACGGCCTGCTGCTGCTTCTGGTACGCAGAAATGTCGGATTGTACCTTGTTCAGCTGCTGGATTCTGTTCTGCGTTTCCACAAGAGCAGATTGTGCAGCCTTGAAGGTGCTGGAGAAGTTGCTGTTCTGTTTGGCGGACAGGTTGAACAGCAACTCCCATTCTTTTCGAGCCACTACTTCGCCTTTCTCGCCTTTTCGCGCTCGGCAACAATGGCATTGTTGGTATCAATCCATTGCCGCAGTTGATACAGGGGCATGGCAAGCCAGTATGGTGCAGGGGTGTTGTTGCCCTGCGCCATCAGAAGGGCTTGCCGCCGCAGCCACTCTCCACCATCATCAGTTACACATCCGACAGCATCAAAAAATTTCTTGCTTTGGTGCGGATGGTGTTGTAGTCCCGAATGCTCATTGCGCCGATAACGTCAACGCCGATAGGCTGCGTACACGCCCGGCAAGCCATCCGAATCAGATAGCCCGCGCTCATGCTCGGCACGATAACCGGCTGGCGCAGAGCGGACATTTCAGCCTCGATTGCAAGCGAATCGTTGCCGGTCAGCTTGCCGAAGTCAAACGTCAGGGTGTCGTACTTCTTGCCCTCATACTCAAACGGCTGAATGAGCTTGTGGGCGTACACATAAGGGTCGGTGGCAGCTTTGTTCGCAGCGGCGATGGCTGCATCGTACTCCTTATCGCTGATGGTAGTGTTCATAGCGGCTGCTCCTTTCGCAGTTAAAAAATAGGCCGGAGCCGCAAAATGCAGCCCCGGCATAACGATTGGCTCTGATTACTTGCCCAGCGCCTTGCGGACAGCTGCCAGATAATCCGTGCCGTTGATGTAGCAAATGAAGTTCAGCGGATCCAGTTCCCGCACCTTCTTGCCATCGAGATAAGTTGCCCAGTAGCGGACAGCGTACTCGCCGGAGCCGTTGGCGGGAGTCGCCGGAGCGATAGTGCCGCCCTTGGTGGACTTCGGAATAACGACAAGAACGTGCTTTTCAGAACGAGCATCAATAGTGCCATTGATGGGATCCTCATACTGAACAGGAACACGCAGATCAATCTGGTGGCGGCGAATCTCGGACAGCTTGATGGACTGTGCCGTAGTGGTGCGAAATTCCAGACCAAGGGTCATTGCTTCGAGATGACCCAAAATAACGGCATCAATGTTGCCGCCGATGCCGGCGCCGGAGATAGACTGCGTCAGAAAAGTCACATCAGGCAGTGTAGCTTTTGCCATTCCCGCATACTCAATGCTGTCTTCGTAGACAGCAAAATTGATAATGCTCTGATCGATTGCCATAGTAGTACCTCCTCTTTAGGACTGGAGTGCGCTGGTCACATAGTCAGCGTCATACTCCAGCACGAAGTCAATTTCCTGCGCCGGAGAGGGCGGGGTCATGTAGACGTGCAGCTTGATTTTACCCGCCATCAGGCTGGTCAGAGGGTTCTCGCTTTCCAGCATCTCCACGCGGGCACCCAGCAGATAGCCTGCGCCAACCAGACCATTCAGCCAAACGTTTGCGCTGTCCAAAATGGTGTCGATCAGGCGGCGGTTCATCGGCTTGTCCAGCTTAGACCAGAAAGTCTTGATGAGCGTATTGGAAACATAGTCGAACATCCGGCTGATGGGGATGAAGTAGTCCTTCACATCAGTGGACTTGGGGTAGCAGCCAGTGTGGTTACCCCATGCGGTCCAGCTGCCCATGAAGTTCAGGAACGTGCAGATGCCAGCGGCATCGACCACGTTTGCCTGATTGTAGGTCAGGTTGATAGCTGCGCCGTCATCGTCGCACAGACCGTCGATGTGGACGGTCTTGTTGGAAGGGCTCTCGTAGGGGATGCCGCCATTTTTGGTGTCGGTCTCTGCGAGGCAGCCCGCCATGACGGTAGAGCCGTGGAACTTCTTTTCGCCCAGAGTGCCGTTAGGCCAGCACGGAATGGACTTCTGGTCGTAAGTACCAGCGTTCTTGGCCTGCACTGCGGCAGTATAGGTCTTTGCGGAAATATCCACCAGAGCCTTGCCAGAGAACATACCGTTGATGGAGCCCGCCTTTGCAGCCAGCGCAGCAGCAACGGTAGCCTCCTTGGAGAAGCCGGGTGCCATAATCAGGTCAGGCACAATGCCGAACATCGTCAAGCAAGCCTCGACCTGCTCCACGGCAGCTGCCACAGCCTCGGCCTCGGCGTTTTCTGCGAGCGGCAGGAAAATGACCGGCTGGCAGGCACACAGCTTGAAGTGATAGTACATCACCTCGCAAACGGTGAACTTTGCCCAGCTGTTGTCATAGCCCAGCTGTTCCTCCGCTTCGGTGTAGCTGGTGCACAGCACAGGGGTGCCAGCGGTTGCAGCGGTGCCAGTTGCCTTGGACAGCGGTGCAGTACCGATGACAAAGGGAATGCCGCAGGTTGCGGCGTTCGGGGTCGCCACGGCGGTGTCGGCGCGGCTGACGTTAATACCATGATCTGCCATAGTATGTAATCCTCCTTACTTGGATTTGGCGAGCATCCGGGCATACGCAAGGATGGCCTCGCCGCGTGCTTTTGCCTTTTCAGGCGTGGTGTTCAGTTCGGCCACATCGATGATGAAGTCGGCCACGCCGGGATATTTCTCGGTAGCGATTTTCACATCGTCACGATTCACCGCCTCCGCAGCAGCGCAGGGGTAAATCGTATTTTTCTGGATATAGCCCAGAATGGACGGACCAACGTAAATGGAAACGCCGGGCTTGCTCTGCGCAGGCTCGGCGTTCACGGTGGTTTCGGCGGGCTGTTCCGCCGCGGTCTTTTTTACCGCCATAATTTAATATCCTCCGTTTGCTGCACGGTCGGCAGCTTCCAGTGGGTGATCATCTCTCCGGCATAATACGGCTTGGTTTCCTCATCGTAAGGAACGCTTTCCAGCTTATGACCGGGAGACAGGTCAAGCGCAAACTGATACCGATGCTTCCCATCGGTGCCAGTGCCGCCCACCTTGCGGACTTTGAGCAATTCCACACGAAACCGCTCCATCATGTTCAGGAGAGCGAGGTCGCCCTCCTGTTCATCCGGGTTGTAACAGCAAAAGATAGAGCGCACAGAAACCACCGTGCGCTCCTCGCTGCCGGGCTGCTGCTCCGTTGCCAGCGGAATGACCCGATGGATGATGTACGGAGCTTTCTTCTTGGCTGAGCGGCTGTCGGGCAGCCGCATCAGGTAGACTTCCGGGGCGCGGTAGGCCTGTTCGATATCGCCCTGCTGCATAGCTACCGGGAGAATCATGTCGGTCATGATTTTCTCGGTAAAGGCTTTCAGCTGTTCAAGCAAAACAACACTGGTCATATCAGACACCCCATCCGTTCAAAATTCGCGTGATTTCATGCTCAATGCGCTTTTCGTATACCTCCGCCATCTTATCCTCGACCTGATCCGCAACGGCTTCGTTGGTTCCAATCATCTGCGGCGTTGATGGACCATACAGTTCTTTCACAGGAAAGCGGCTGGTGCCGATTCTCTCATAAACACCGATATGGCTTCCCATCTTTGCGCTAAATGCATGGTCGAGGGCTTTTTTGGTGCTCGTTTTCATAACGCGGGTAACGACACGGCCAGAACGATCTATGCTCGTATCAAAACGCATCAGCGGAATAACAGAGCCACGGTAGCCAAAACTCACCGTGATTTCACCATCTGACGAGCGGTTGAAATGGTTGACATTCTTTGTGCGGTTGACAAACTCGCTCTGACTAAGCGCATACTGCTCTGTCACAGCTTTCTTGGCCTCCGTTTTTCCGGCATTTGCAGCTCTTGCAAGCGCAGAACCGACAGCCTGTTGCCAGCCGCCTTTGATGCCAGACAGCAGTGCAGACACTCGGTCAATGTCCGATTCAACAGTCACTGCAAGAGCAGCCGCCGGGCGTTCTTTGACGTTAAGAGGCTCGTAGGACACATATTCCTGCCAACTCATTCGTCTATCGCCTCCAGTTCCACCCGCAGCATCCCCATCTCGCAGACAGAGGATGCCACATAGTAGTTTCGGACGAATCCGTCCTCGTCGATGCCAAGCTTGCAGTCTTTTTCCGGCTGTTTCCCGCCGAGAGCCGCAATGTCGCAGTGCAGCACCCGGCTGACCCGGTACAAGCCCTGCGCATGGTCGCTGATGGTCTGACGCACACGTTCTTTTTCGGAGAGCCCAGTCAGAACCAGAGGAACGTCAGGGTATTCCTCTCCATCATAGTAGACCGTGTGCGTTTCGGCGAACTCGTCCAGATTCAGAAAGACGCTGTTCAGGTCTTCCCGCACAGCGTCCTTAAAGGCACTCACGCCGTGGGCATCGAAGCTGCCAGTTCAGGACCATCGGCGCACTCGTCACCGGGCACAACGTCTTCGGCGCAGATAGCCTGAATGAGTGCATCCTTGGTCTTGAGCTGCTTGGTATCGATGCCCATATCCGCAGCCAGCTTTTTCAGGTTGGCAACGGTCATGTCGTGCAGCTGGTCGGGGTCGAGGTGTGCCGCCTCGGAGCCGTTCTGCGAGGCTTCGGCAGCGGGGGTGTCGTTACCTTCCGCAGTTGCCGGAACGTCCACAGGGGCGGTTTCCGGGGCGGTGGGCGCAGAAAACGCATATTTCGCCACACCCAGCCCGATAAGGCGAGATGCTTCGGCATCGCTGACCTCGCACCGTTCGCCGCGCGAAACAGTGTGAACGCCAGTCTTGGTGGGGCAGCCGTAGCCGCCACAAAGAATTTCGACAATCATCGTGTACTCCTTTCAGGCCGGACTTAACCGACCACGTTCTTGGCGCGAATCCAAGGAATGTAGTTCTTGGGCGCGGCCAGCGGGCGGGTCTTCAGGCTCATCTTACGCACATCGTTCTCCTGATCGATGCTGAACTTGGGAACGCGGCGGGCGGCGATGGTGGAGTGATTGGTATCGCCGTAGTTGATCTGAGTGATAGCACCATACATCAGGTGACCGCAGGCCGGAGCCGTAATCAGGGCATCGGTCTTGGGGAAGTAACGCTGCTCCGCATTGGCGGTGTCGACGTAGGTCTCATCCACAGAGATGAGATTCAGCTTATAGCCGCGGAAGTTGAGGGTGCCGCCGTAGGTAACGCCATCGTATGCGCTCAGTTCCTGCTCGATTTTGCCGACGATGATGCCGGAGTTCTTGTCCAGCAAACGCTGAACCTTTTCCATGTTCAGGACGGCATCGTACACATCGGCACCCAGCAGCAGGTCAACGGCGCGCAGGCCACGCTTGGACAGCAGCCGGCACATGGCAGGAACGTCACCGAAGAAGTCGCCGGTATCCTCAGACCACTTGTGCGCCACGGTGTACAGGTGGTCATTCTCATGACCGGGGTTGTAGAACTTTACGACCTTGGCCTCGCCCTTGGTCTGGTTGTCGATCATCTCCTGCATGGTGCAGCCGTTCTCCAACATGGTCTGTGCGCACATCCACTCCTCGGTGCGGATGATGCGGTTGTCCATATCCACAAGGTCGTTCTGAACCAGCCTTGCGGCACGCTGGGCGGGAGTGCTGTTGGCGTAGATGGCCTCGCCGAAGCCGCGCTTGGTCAGGTCATCGGCGGACAGTTCGCGGCTCACGCCGATAGCAGCAGGCTCGAACTCGTGGATCTCATAGCCCATGCGCTCCATCGGGATTGCGCCGACGCGAGGACCAACGAACGCGGCAATCTTGCGGTCACCGTCCATGTACTCGGTCAGAACCTTGTCGGAGTTGAAGACATCGCCATCATCGGTGCCGAAGTAGCGGTCACGGAAGAAGGTCTGTCTGGGAACGGCGCGCCGCTGCACAGCCATCAGGGTGTAGGTATCGAAAAAATTCAGTTCAGCAGGCATTGTTATATCCTCCTCACAGTGCAGGTGCAGCGGCCTTGAAGATGATGCCACCGTTGCGCAGGGCATCCTTGTCGGCCTCGGTCATGGTGTAGCTGTCGGCCACGGTAACCTTGTTGGAGTTGAAGCAGCCCATCAGGTACACCGGGGCGGTCACATCGTCAGCGGTGCCAACGTCCACATCATCACACAGGATGCAGTAGGCGGTAAGCACCTCATTACTGGCAGCAGCGGTGCCCAGCACGACCAGCTTGTTATCGCCAGCAGTGCCGCTGGACTTTGCCAGAATGGCGCCGCGCTTGATGGTGCCAGCAGTGCCCAGCTTGCGGATGGTGCCGCCGCTGACAACCAGTTTGGGGTTGATGTCGGCGATCAGGCCGTCATACTCCATGGTGCCGAGAGATTTGCTCAGTTCGCTCATAGTAGTGTTCCTCCTTACTTCTTGTCATCGTCGAGCAGTTTGGCAACGACTGCTTCGGCAGCAGCCATGCGCTCGGCCTGCGTCTTGGGCACGTTGCCCTTTGCATCGGGCAGAGATTCCGGGTTGCCAGATGCAGACGCGCCCGGAACAGCCTCCACGCTCTGTGCACCAGATGCGGCGTTGTCCGCTGCCAGATTCTTCAGGAACTCATGGCCCTGTTCGGCAGCAGCCTTGGCGGCACGGAACGAAAGTTCACGAGCATCGCAGGCGGTCTCACCGTACTTTGCCTCCTGCACCAGAGCAGGGTCAAACAGGCTTGCCACCGAATCGATTTCGGCCAGACGGTTGCGCTCTGCGATCACAGCCGCGTCAACTGCGGCCTGCGGGTTCTCCGCTGCGGGGGTTGCAGGGGCGGGATTTGCATTGTTTGCCATAGTGGATTGTCCTCCTTCGTTGGACTGGGCGGCGGGTGCCGCCGGTGTATTTGCAGCAGCGGCAGCAGGTGCAGCCGCTTTAGCCGTAGGAATGTTGTCGGGCAGCTTTACGCCCGGCATCAGGCGCAGGGCATGGCCCTTTGCGTAGATGGTCTGGCGGTCTGCGCTTGCAGAGATTGCCACAGGCTCAGCATCATCCAGCAGCTCATTGGCAAAGCCCTTTTCTACGGCCTCTTTGCCCGTCATATAGGTGGTGTCGGCCATCATGTGCAGCAGCACGGTTTCAGACAGGCCAGTCTTCCGCTTGTAGATGGCGACCTGGCTCTTATCCCGTGCGTCATTGGCCTCTGCTGCCTTGCGCAGTTCATCGGCGTTGTAGCTACCGAAGAAGCGAGACCAGCACTTGTGAATCATCACAAGGCTGGACGGATTCACCTTGACCGTATCGCAGGCGCACATGATAAGACTGCCGCCAGACATGGCCACGCCGTCCACAATGCAGGTCAGCTTCGTGCCCTTGGCGGCCAGTTCGCGCAGCCTGTTGTGAATCAGAATGGAAACACCAGCATCGCCGCCCAGACTGTCCATGCGGATGGTGATCTGCGGGCAGTTTTCGACCTGCTGCAAGTCCGACAGGAACTCGCTCTCGATGATGTACTGCCCCGGAATCGGTTCGTCAGTCCACCAGTCGATAGGCTGTGTTTCCACGATTTCGCCGTACATGGTGATATCGGCGGTCTGGCCATCGGTGCTGGCCATCGCATAGCAGGGTCGCTGGATGCTCACCTGCGGGGTGTTATTCGGTTTGGGCATTTTGTGTACCTCCCTGTGTCGTAATGCTGGCGGTGGTTTCGATTGCTCCCTCGCTGCCAGCCGCTTTCAGCAGCTTATTTTCACGAGACAGCTGTTCGGCGTTTTCGGTCCAGTCGCCGCCGCCCATCTCAAGGGTGACCTGTTCGTGGGTCTTAAAGGCGTGGTGCGTCTGGAGAATGGCTGCATTGACTTCCTTGGCGGGGTCAAGACTGCCCTGCACAGGGCCAATCCAGCGGGCGCCGCACCATGCAGCACGGAGTAGCGGGTCATCAAAAAAGCCCGGAGCGATTACTCGCCCACGGGCTACGGCCTCTGCCAGCCAGATTTCATACGCGGGCTGGCAGAAGCTGTCCACCAGCCATGTGCGGCGCATCTTGAACGCCTCCCACGCCTCCAGCAGGGCGGCACGGCTTGCCGAATAGCTGGCGTTGAACTCTTTCAGCAGCAGCTCATACGGCATCTCAATGGCACCGCCCATCAGTTTGCACAGCGTTTTGACGAACGTATCAAAGCCAGCGGTCGGGACATTCGGGCTGCCAAACTTGATATCCTCGTCCTTGCCGAGGTGGAACACCTGACCGGGTCCCATCTCGTATTCATTCTCGTTGTGGCTGGCATTGTCGGTCTGCGGATTATCCACCGGAACGCCGTTCAGGTCGCCGCCGCCCACCTCGTTGAACGGAATACCGCTCTTGGCTGTATTGCTTACGATCCACGCGGTGAAATAACTCTGAACCAGCGCAGCAATCAGTTCCGATTCAGTGTATCTGCGCAGCTGGAGCAGCGGTTCGATGATGGGCGCAATGAGCGGAACGCCGCGGTACTGGTCAGGGCGTTCCGATTCCATGATGTGCAGGATCTGGGGCAGCCCGGTCTTTGCGCCAACCGCTTCCACCCGCTGCCATGTGGTCGTATCACTCTTCCACTCGTGCGGGTAGGTGTTGCGCACCCAGTAGGCCACGATTGCGCCGCTGCTGTCCACTTCCACGCCGTCATAGATTTTATTGTCGTTGCTGGGATTCTTGCCTTCAGTGTAGCCCAGACCGTCCAGCAGACCGCCGCACTTGTCCGGGGTGGACACTCGGTCGGCTTCCACCAGATGCAGCCGCAGACCATAGGGATGCAGCTTGTCCGGGTTGCGGATTTTCACCACGGCGAACACATCGCCGCTCATGAGCCAGCTTTTCAAGGCCAGCTGCTGCAAACCGTAGAAGTTGTTCAGCCCCATGGCATCGCAGCTGCGGCGGTTTTCTGCCCACAGTCGGAACTCCGCCTCGGTCTTGGTCTGCCACTCTTTAGCCGCCTCCGGGGAAAGCCCCAGCACATCCCGGTCAATGGTTGCTTTCAGATTCAGGCCGGTGCCGACCACCTTTGTGCGGTTGGTGTTGATAGCACTCGTAGCAATCGGCGCGCTCATGTAGAGCATCCGGCTGCGCTGCCGCAGGGTGTCGGCGTTGTCGTGTATATCGCTGCTCGGCGAGTTAGAGTTGGGGAAGAATGCCCGCAGCGCGCGCCGCTTGTAGGATGCGCCCGCTTCGCTGTATCCGCTGGCTTGCGGTGCAGCAGTGACGCGGTATCTGACGCTCAAAAGTAATCGCCTCCGTAAATTTCAAACTAAGCGGGCTGGCTGGGGAAAGGAGTAAAAAGCAGCCAGCCCGCGGCAAAAGCCCAGATGGGCTGTCACCCCAAAAAATCACCAATCGCGCGGAATAATGCCGAATGCCTTGCGGGCACCCTGTCCATTCAGCAGCGCGGTCAGTTCATCGACTTTTTCCTCGGCCTCTTTGATTTCATCGCTGAGTTTGCCGAGGTCGAGGCGTGTAAGTTCCCGGTCATCCAGACGGTAGCTTTTCACGCCGCCGGAGAGCAGCTTGTGGTAGGCCACATACAGGTCATCAAGCCGCTGCGTGTGGAACTCCAGCCGCTTTTTGATGGTCACGGTATCCATATCTCACACCTCACCAGTCATCTAAAAGTTTCTCCCGCTTCCTGCCGGTTGGCTGGGAGCGGGAGATGGGTTGTTGAATATTTACTGCTGCCGGGGTATCGACCGCCTTGCCACGCAGCTGTTTCAGCCTGCGGTCAATGGCATCGAGGTCTTTCGGCAGCACCTTGAAAGCCGCCAGAGCATAGTTTCTACAGTCCAACGGCTCGTTGCGCTCATGGCCAGAGATTTTCTCCCACTGCCACGGATTGCGGTGGCCATCCTTGTAAACCAAATGCTCAGACAGCAGACCGTTAAAATAGCCAAGGCCGTAATCATCCCGGCGTGGGAAGTGACAGTACCGGGCACCCGGCTCCTGCACTTTAAGGTCGTCCATGATGATTTGTTTGCCGGAGTCAACGCCCAACTGGTACTGCCAGCACATCCCGATGTAGCGGTTCTGCACCGTGATTTTTTGCTGCTTCGGCGGGCTGGTAAACGGTCTGTCAGATCCGGGAAAGCCCTTGATGCAGAAAACCTTTTTGCCTATGCGGTCATGGCACCGCTGGCGTATTTCTTGGGTGAAATGACCGCCCTCGTCCACGAATTTGATGGACACAGGCAGTTCCACACCATCAGCAAATTTCAGCTTGCGGTCAAACACCAGTTCGTCCAGCTGCTGCCAGACTTCATCGCTGTCAGGTCTTCCGCTGACGATGCCCTTTTCGATGCCCCATGTTTCCCCGAAGTGGCCGAAGCCCACGATCTCGTACTCCATGCGGTCATCCTGCGTGTCAACGCCAGCAGTCAGCACCAGAACACCCTCCGGCAGTTCTGCGGGATATTCCTCCCTACGGCCCAGCATGGTATCCTCGTCCTGCACATCGCCACGGTCTTCCCACAGCAGCCCAAGGCGGGTGTTGTAGACGACCTGCATCTTCTTGGTATCGCCCAAGGCGTTCAGGTATTTCAGCACGGTGTCTTTCCATGCCGCCCATTGGCTGACGAAGCTGTTCAGCCAGAAGCTGCGGATGCCGTTCTCATAGGCTGCCGGATTTTCAGCCTGCCAGTGAGCGGGTGCCCGCTTCATGGTCACCTCGTCCGAAATGCAGCCGCACTCCGGGCAGAGATACCACACATCCTTGACCTTGTAGGTTTTCTCGCCGTGGGTCTCGATGGTGTCGTAATCGTACCGAATATCTTCCCAGCGCAGTTCGTGGAAGCCCTTGCAGTGCGGGCACTGGGATACCCAGCGTTCCATCGTTCCCTTGACGTAGGACTTTGCGATGGCACTGTGTCCCTTGATGGTGGGGGTACTGACCTCCACCGCCTTCGAATTATAGAACGTGGTCTGTCTGGCCATTGCCAGTTCCCAAGGGTCGCCCTCAGTGCCGGCACTCGTAGCCCAGCGGTCACGTTCATCGCCCAGCACATAGCGGATGGGTTTCGATGCCAGAGCATGAGCCTCGGTGGAGCCGCACATGGTCAGGATGCCGCCGGGGTAACTCTTTTGCAGAATGGTGTTTCCACTGTCTCGGCTCTTGCTCTCTGCCACCTTTGCCCGCAAGGTAGGGCAATCTCGTATCATGGGAGCGATACGCAACTTGCTGTACTCCTTGGCATCCGTCATCTGCGGATGGATGAACAGGATGGAGCCGGGGTCAACGTCAATCGTTCTGCCGATGACGTTGTTCTCAAACTCGCTCTTGCCGACCTGCGAGGACGCAACGACAACAATGTGATGGACGCGAGGGTCAGAGTATGCGTCCATGATTTCCACCAGATAGGGCGTTCTGCTGTTGCGCCAGCGGCCTTGTTCGGCAGATGCTTCCGGGGACAGGACGCGGTTTTGTGCCGCCCACTCGCTGACCGTCACGTTGGGCGGCGGGCGAATAGCTGCTACCAGCTTCGACACCAGAGCATTCAGGCGGTCTACTGCGGCGTTGTCACTCATCCTCGTCACCGCCCAGTTTATCAGTCCACGACCGGCGTTCCCGAACGCGAGCCTCATACTTGGCCGGGTCATAGCGGAACAGAGCGATTTCCTCCGCAATCTGATTGACCTCGCCGCGCATATACTCTGCGACCTCAGCAGGGTCAGACAGAGCAGCGGCATTGATGGCCACCCGGCTGGGCAACGCCATCAGCGCACCCCGGATGGTGTAGATAAGTTCGGCGGTCATGGCTGCCACATCCTCGCTGCGGTGCATCTGCCCGGACAATTCCTTGGCTTCTGCCTGTGCGATTTTGGCCTTGCTGGTCTTGAGCGTTGCCTCCGCCTTGGCCTTGACCCGCTCAATCTTCTTGGCCTCCTCCGCTTCTTCCTTGGTCAGCCCGCCACGGGAGATGCTGCCGATGTAGGCTTGCACGGCATCAGACAAGACGAACTTTCCCCGGCTGACGGTGGTAAGCACACCATCCTGTGTCAGCTGCTGCACTCTGCGGCCTGTGATTCCCAGTATCAGAGCCAGTTCGGTGGTGGTCACGTTTCTGTCAGCAAGTCTTTCTTTTGTAGGCATCCAGAAACCACCTCCTTTTCTGGTAAAACTATCTGGAAAATTCCTTGAAATTCGTTATACAAAGCGTAACGAAATGGCTGATTTTTCCCTTACTAACTAGCACGATTTCGGGGTCGACGAGCCCGCTCATGGTAGGGTACCCCCGTCACAGTACCTTTTCAGCACCGAACGGCTGCTCCTGCCCGCTGTCGGGCGGGTGGAGCGCAGCTTCAACCATTGCAGGGTCATACACGAAGGTGAACTCCATGTCCTGCACAGGTACAGGCTTATTAACGTAGATGTCTACGACAGGCATTTTGATACGCTCCTCTCTCAGATGCTGCGGATGACCTTGGCCTTGGAGTATGTCGGATGGTCTTTGGTCATCATGTTCAGGAACTCGTCTTTGGTGAAGCCGGACAGACGGAAGATCTCTTCGGGCTTCATGCCCAGCTGCTTGCCGATCTCGTCCACGGTCTTGCCCTCGTCCATGAGCTTCTTCACGATGGCTTTCATGGGGTCGAGCAGGTGTGTGCCGCGGGCGCGGTTGTGGGTGATGGTGCCGTATACGTCGGCACTCTCGTCACCGTGATGGTCTACGACTACGACAGGCACCTTGCCGCCCAGCAGGGACAGCAGCGGTTCACGGCCTGATACTGTCCAGCGGTGGAAGCCGTCAATGATGGTTCCGTCCGGGCGTACCACGATGGGCAGCGTCCAGCCGTTGGTCAGGATGGACTGCACCAGCAGCTTCAGGTTCTCCTCACTGACCTTGTTGGGGTTGTAGTCGTTGGCGTGGATGGTGTTGCGGTCTACCCACTGGAGGGATGCCAGCGGTGCGAATACGTCAATGTTTTCCATGGTTCTGCTCCTCCTTGATGCGGGCGTTGTGGTCGTTGTAGATGGTGGTCCAGAGGATGCGCAGGATACGCATCTTGGGATCTCCGTACAGCAGCCCCTCATACATGGTCTTGTAGTGCTTCTGTTCAGCGATACCATAGGTCTTTATGAACAGGCCTCGCCAGTGGTCGATGTGGGATAAGGTGTCCTTGGCGATGGTGTACCGCTCCGGGTGGAGGAACAGCAGGTCTTTGCAGAGGGCTTTATAATCCTTCTGTTCGGTATCTGCTTCCAGCTCACGCCGCTTGCGGGTGCTGCGCCGGAACATCTCGGAATCCCAGTAAAGCAGAACGAGGTAGGCGTTTGGCTCTCGCCGCTGGATACGCTCCCACAGGTCGTTGTCGGTTTCTGCAACCCACCGTAGGCCTTGTGTGCTGGTATCTCCAAAGAAAGCGCAAAGCCGGAGTGCATTTTTATGCACACCAGCTTCGTACAAACGCATATAGATTTCAGGGAATTCAAGGTTTCGCTCTTTGATGTACAGCCAAACATCGGAATCGGCCCAATCGTAGATGGGATAGAACTTGCCGCCTTTTGTGATACGTTCCATCTTGGTGTTGGCGATGCACTTAAAGCGGGTCAGACTTTCTGCCGTGCGCAGGCCGACCAGCTGAATGCCGTCGCGGAACGCCTTTTCGCAGAACGTCTGGTAGTTCATCTCTCCGGGGTGGTGCAGGTATGGGCTGTACCTGATGGCAAAATCGGGCGGGGTACGCATCCACACATCTTCTTTGCCCGGCTCCCATGTTATCCACGATTCTGACGCGGAAAGGTGGTCTATCACGCACACCTGCTTGAACGGCAAGCAAAACCACAGGAATTTCGCGCCGACCGACAGGAAGTTGCGCCGCCAGCGGTGCGCTGCATCGACCATGGAGGGGTAAAGCCCTTCTTCGTCAATGAATGTCACCGTCAGCTGCTTGGGGTCGAGTTCGCCGGAGAGAATCATCTCATACACGAGGTTGGCCATGCACAGGCTGTCCTTGCCGGAGGAAAACGACAGATAGATTTTGCAGCCGTTTGCGAACACATTGCGGATACGGATTTTCGCCGCTTGCAGCACGTTCATGCTGCTTTCCACTACTTTCACAGGCATATCAGTTCACCACACTTCGGGCAACGGATGCACCTGCGCTGCTCCACGCCGCTGTCCGCCTCTGGAGCAGCTGTTTGCGGTTCAGAAGGTGTAGACACCTCCAGCACTGTGGAGGGCTGCTGCGGGGCAGCGGAGACGGTAGGAGCAGGCTGCGGGGCGGGAGCCACCGGGTAGGTCGGTGTTTCGGCATACGGAACGTGTTCCTCTGCCTGATGGCGGCTGATGGGTGCGATCTCGTTTTCCGGGAAATCGCCGTAGGAACTGATTACTTCATCAGCTTCATCCGTGGTGCTGTTCAGCATTTCCAGCAGGTCAGCATCCCAGCCCGGAACGTCCACATCGCCGTCCAGTTCCTTGACCAGTTCTTCGATGGCATCCACATCGGTAAAGCCGAGTTCATAGACCTTGTTGTCGGCCATCATCAGCTTTTTCTTCTGCACATCGGTCAGCCCGACCATCACATAACAGTCGCAGGTTTCCCGACCCATGCGGAGCAGGGCTTCGTACAGACCGTTGCCGGCAATGATTTCGCCATCCTCGGCAACGACCAGCGGCTTCACCTGACCGAACATCTCAATGCTGCGGATGTACTCGGTGATTTGCTTGTCGGAGTGCCGGCGGATGTTGTGGGCAGGCTTATGCAGCTCTGCCAGCTTCTTTACCGTGATGTTCATCGTGCGGCCTCCTTCCTGTCAGAAACAAGGTCCAGAACGATGGAGAACAGGACGGCGGCTACGACAACGTAGATGCGGATCGTGCTCATCAGCTGCCAGATGCCCATAACGCCAAGCGGAATCAGGATCTGCCACGAGGCCACGGTGAGAACATCCAGTGCGAAGCCAAACTTCTTGCCGAAAACCAGATATTCGCAGTAGAGATAGGTGGACAGCGAGGAAATGGCGATGACCGTAATCAAAATAGCTTTCATTACGTTCAGCACCGGGCTGAAGCGCACCCACGTGAGCAGCGCAGCCAGCACCATGTAGACGCCAAACATCACGCCCGCCAGCACGAAGGCCTTTTTCATGTTGCCGCGCTTGGTGCCGTCCGTATTTTCATCGTTGTACTCAAACAGCGAATAGTAATATGGACAAGCGAATGGGCCGGGCAGCAGAAGTAAGCCGTTGTACACGCCGGCCTTAATACCAGCGGCGTTTACACCGGGGTCGATGACGGCGAACGTGCCGCCAGTGTACACCAGAGCAGCAGCCACTACTACGGCCAGCAGGCCATAAACGACCACCCATGAAAAGCCATCGGACAGCACATTGCGAATCATGCCATCTTTGAGCAACATAATCAGGAACGCCACACAGGTGACGTACACGATAATCATGCCGCCCTTGGTTCCAATGGGTGTATCGCCAAAGATCTCGTAGATGCCGCTCATCTGCGTCCACGTCTGAAACAGCGTCAGCAGACCGATGAAGTAGAACATCACCTTGCTCTGCATGATGCGCCGAATGGACGGAACACGGTCGGCGAACAAACCGAACGTGATACATGCCAGAGAATTGAACACTGCCCAGATGATTGCCGGAACTGCTCCGTATCGCAATGCAATGGTGCGGAAGTTCATCAAGCTGCCTACTCCTGCCCACGATGCAACGATGGAGCAAGCGTAGAAAACAGTGGGACTTGCCTTGAATTTCGCCTTGATTTTCTGATACATGGAAAAATCTCCTTCTTTGCGGCTGGTCACGGCGAAATGTCCAGCTTGCAGCACCTCAGCTTTTCGGGGGTGCTGCGGTAATGCCACACGCAAAGGAGAGCAGCGTGCGGCTCGGAATCCTCCTTTCAGGTATAAAAATAGCGGCACCCGCCATTTCTGGCAGGCACCGCTTGGCTTGATTCGGATTTTGCATCCTAATCATATCACCGGGAGCATCCGTTGTCATCTGAATCCATATCAAAGCGTTGCTGGTCGTTGCTGCTCGTTGATTTTCGTTCTTCTTCGTTGCTGTTTGTTCTTGTTTATTGTACGGCATTACACGCCGTGTGAAACCGTCCTACACCGTCCATCACCGTGTGAAACAATCTGCATTGATTTTTGATATTTTCAGTTTGAATTTAACTTTTGGCGGCCAAAATGTAAAACTCATTTCTATATTTGGCCGTATTTTATGAAAATTTTAGGTTGAGTTTGAGTTTTCGGGCAAAAATAAAAAGCCCCGCAAATGCAGGGCTTATCGGTCAATGTGATTCGAGGTAGTTGTAGGCCATCCGGCTGACCCCGGCTTCCGTGTAGCACTTTCCGAGTGCTCCAGCGACTTCTGCCCACGAGTAGCAGCGGACAAACCGCAGCCGGAAGATCAGATAAAGCCGGGCATCCATGATGCTCTTGCAGTACGCCTCGACCTTGGGCTTTTCTTCCGCTGCCTGTTCCTCCAACCAGCGGACACGCTCATCCATGTCAGCCAGTTCCACAGCCAGATCCGCCACCTTGTCCCGAACACCGGGCGTATGTGGCATACCCGTCAGCTGTGGGGAGGCAGGATTGATTTTCTGCCGAAGATTCTCCAAGGCCTCACGGTCTTTTTCGAGGGTCATCTGAATGTCATAATACTTGGACAATTCCTGTAGTGTCACAGCCTACCTCCGTCATAATTCAGCTGCCGTTTTGCAACGGTGCTTCTGTTATTTTATCACATTTTGCCGTTGGAAGATAGACAGGAAGCCCAGAAATTATGTGGTCTGCTCCAATTTTGCACAATCCCGGCACCTTATAGATCTGGCCGTGCGAATCGATGCGCCGGATGGGCGGGTTAAGGGGTATGTAATTCTCACAAGACAGGCAGTTCATTCGTCCACCCTCTCGATTTTCGGGTACGGTTCCCGGCCCAGAGGGACAGGCCCATGAGAGCGATATGTGGTGCCGGGTGCCTCTTTTTTATCCTCTGGTGCATCAAGCCACTGCTGGTGCTCGATGGCGTGGACGAGGTCAATGCACGTTCCCCACGAATCATGCTGCCGCTCCCGGTTGCCGAACGGCGGAAATGCCATCTGGTAGCCCAGATTGAACATTTTCTCAACGCTCCGGCTGCGCTCATTGTACACGCCGAACCTGTACTGGTCCTCATACAGCTTGCCGCGGTCTTTTCCCTCATAAACGAGGTCTTCGGAAAGGGTTTCAAACTGGCCCATGCGGATCCGCATATATTCCTCCACAGCCAGACCGATGATTCGGAGGGATTCTTCGGAAATCTCAATTCTATACATCATTTTTGGACTCCTTTTTCCAAAAGCCAACAGGGGCCGGATTCTCCATCCAGTGGGTGACGCGGCATCCAGATTCACCGTCGCCGTCATCAGGGGAAAGCAGAGCGTTTATGACCATCGAGCTGCCAAAGCCATCATACACTGTGAAAATTTTCTGCTCCGGGTTATAGGTAGCAGCAGCGGCGAACTCTTCCTCGTTCAGTGTCGGCTCTGGCTGGTTCCAAAGGCCTGTCCAGCCCTCACTCCACCGAATGACATTTACAATGCAGCGGATAAACGGCTCATCATCTTCAAGCTCCGGCAGGCGGTCTTTGACGCTCACCCATCGTGGATCAATGTCGATGGTAGGGGCAACGCTGATTGCATCTAGTACATCGCCAAATGCATCAATAATCGCAGGACCAGTAATGGAGTTGTCGTTTTCCATCTCTTTCTTGCGCCACCCGGAAATTGTATTTTGAAGTGCAGTTGCGTCAATCGGTCTTATATCAGACATTGTTTTCCTCCTTATTGCTGTACAGCAAGTCCACTATATCTTTCTCTTCCACATAGCACCAGCTTTGCGGTGCTCGCTTCACGCTCCGTTGGCATATTGCCATATTTACGCTCCCATCCGGGTTGTAGTCGTATCGTCGGTCAGGACAGCTCCATCCGCGTTCTCTGTACGCACGGCATCCAGCTTCGTCCTCAAGGTAGCGACAGTTCGGGATGAAATTGCCCAAAGGCAGAGGCTTATCATAGATTTTCAAATCAGAGATATGCCATGCATACAAATCCTTACGATCCATAAACGACGAAGTTTTTCTCCATCCGGCATATTCTTTGACTTGTTCCAAAGACAGACAGCTACCAGCGGTTACACTTTCGATGTCTTCCTTGACCAACCATGACTTGCCACTGTAAAAACGTATCCTGTCACAAGTAAACTCGCCGATGACGTTTCCGACAGGCATTGTGCAATAGATGTAGCACCTGAACGGTGTTTCCAAATTGGGGCGGCTTTTGCGAATTTCCGCAGTCTTTTCGCCGCCGAGAATCTTTTTGCACCATTCCGGTTGGATGCTGAGAAGGACTGATTTGCTGCTCATTTTGTCACCTCCGGCGGCTCCAGCAGCGGAGCCCAGAACTTCACAGCACCATAGGGCGTATCTGCCGCTGGGCGGCCATCCTCGATGTACCACTTGCCGTTTTCAATCCAGCCCTTCATGGTGTTCCGGCTCTCGCAGCAGACCCACACCATTTCGCTCATAATGCAGCAGTGCTTTTCTCCTGCGTTCTCCCAGCTTTCATCGTGGACAGGCGGCGGGTTTTTGGCATCGTGCCACGATACACGACGGATAAAATCAACGACCATCTGGCTGGCTTCCCGGAGGGTCTTCGCTGCGGCCTCCTTGCCCTTGAAGCCATTGTAATACTCGACCTCGGCCAGAGCGTCCATATCGGTTTTCGGGTCGATAAAGCGCAGTGCTTCTTCTAGTGTCATTTTGAACACCCCCTTTTCAGACATACCCACGGATAGCCGTTTCTGCGCGGGCTATGCGTGTAAACCATCGTTGCGCTGCGGCAGAAGTTATACTCTGCACATCCCGCACAAAAATCCTTGCGGTTCTCGTAAAGTGTTTTGGCCTCATAGTCCGGCGGGGCATCAGGGCTGACTCTCTTGGAGTACATAAACATGCTGTCCCAGTAGAACTCTACCTCGTCCAGTTCTTCCTGACGGCTGATCTGCCCGGAAACATCGATTGCGACAAGTGCGATAGACAGCAGCACCGCGATGCCGATGCCGGCAGGAATTACAATTGCCCAGTTCATTCCGTGTACCTCCGTGTGTCTTTGTTCCAGTGCAGCGTGATGGGGTTGCCGCACTTGCACGGCACTGTAAATTCCTGTTCCGCAATGTTGGTCTTGCCCTTGGCGTGGAACTCGCAACAGCTGCATTGGAACTCATACGGCGCAAGGCCACGTTCCAGTGAAATCGTAGCCCCGCAGCGGCAGCCGATGGACATTTGCGCAACGTGGAGGTATGTACCGAACTCCTTGCCGCAGCAGGGGCAGCACAGGCGCAGCAGGCCTCGTGCGCCGGGCTCCGGCGGGCGATTACTCTTTCTCATGGTTGGCTCCTTTCTCGGTCTGAAACCGAATCACTTCCCGGAACAGCAGCTCGTTGTTGTGTTCCGATTCAGTCATAAAGTTGATGTACTCCCGGAACAGCTGGCGGTCATGCTGCTGCCGGCTGGTTTCGCCAAGCAGGGCACCGATAGCCACGCCCACGGCCAGCAGCGCAATGTTGATGAAGATCTGATCAGGCATTGTCATCACCCAGCACTTTCTCGATGAGGTCAAAGACCATTTCTCGGTCTTCGGTGGTCAGAAAGTCAGCCGCCATGATTTCAAACTTGAGGCGGTCAGCGTATTCTTTCAGGTCATCCATGGTTTACTCCTCTCCCAGCCGGGCAAGGATCTCGTCGCCCTTGTCCAGCAGTTCATCTCGCCGCTTTTTCTGCTCGGCCTCCAGCTTTTTCATTTCAGCCTGATACTTTTTCAGCGTTCCCGGCCGGAAATGCTTGATCTGACCCATGCGGATTTTTTCAGCGATTTTCTTGTGCCGCTCAACAGTCTGGCGCAGTTCGGTGTCCGTGGTCAGAATCTGGTAACGATGGTGACAGCCGGGGCAGGTGAAATACTGCACCATGTAATCGCCGCTCCATGTGCTGCGGATGCCGGCGGTCTGGATGCTGAACGGAGTGCCGCAGCGGTCGCACTTAACAAGGTCTGTCATTCGCCATACTCCTTTCTGCACAGCTGGAACGCATTGCAGTGGTCATCGCAAGTTTTGCAGCACTTGTCGCATTCAGGGTGAGCAGCTTTGCACTTATCGCAGGGCGTGTCGGCCTGGCTGCCGGAGCCATACACCGCAAAAAGCTGGTGGGTGCCGTCTTGCAAAGCCTTTTCATCATCGGCCATTTCGTAGCCGAGGGCTGTCAGGAACTCATAGGTACGATTGAGGGGGATGTTTGCGTTGTGCTTATACACGCTCTTGCCCGCTTCGCTGCTCCAGATGGTGCTCCAATAACCCGTGCGCTCGCTGTCCTGTGCATCAAAGGCCATTGCCAGTAGAACTTTTTCCGACTCGGTATCATAGGCGTTGAACATTTTCAGTGCATCTTCCAGTTCGGTGTCATCCTGAACCTGTTCGTCCAAGGCAACACCAAGCAGATGCAGCACATTTTCATCATCCCTTACTCGGCCGTACCCAGACAGCAGCGGCGTGGCGTATTCCATGATGGCCGAAAAATGCTTTTTGCACTCTGCCGGGGTCAGGTCTTTCACGAAGTCCCGGCGCAACTCATACATGAATTTGGTTGTGCTGGAGAACTGTTCGTGAGCAAGCTCGTCAGCAGCCCGCGCCGCTTCTCGTGCGGCGTTTTCCTCGTCCTCGACAGCTGCATCTCGCTTCTTGTAGAGGATAATGTCGGTTTTTCCAACCTCGAACACATATTCGACCTTACCGGCATCATCGGGTACGGTGAACTCGTCTTTGCAGTTCATCTTCCAGCTGCCCCAGCTTTTCACGTAGGAGTATTTCTGCCTGTCGGCATCATCGACTCGCCTTGCGAACTCCTGAAGTTTAGCAATGATGTCATCCCGGTAATGGTTCCACTTCTGCGTGTTCAGCGCATCCTGCATAGCCCGGTTGAAGTTCTGCGTGCCGAGGGTCTCCAATACCCGGTTTCGGGCTTCCAAGTCCTCGATTTTGTCCAGCTGGGCGAAGTCAGACAGGGTTGCACCGCGCTTTTCGGCTTTCTTGAAGCTGTCGTGGTTCAGTTCCAGCAGCTTGATACGCCGCCGAACGGTGGACTGTGAGAAGCCAGACTTGTCGGAGATCTGCTCCACGGTCTGCCCAAAGTCCATCATCATCTGGAAGCCCTGTGCCTGTTCATAGACCGTCAAATCGCTGCGCTGCATGTTCTCAATCATCATGGTCTGCATCTGCTCCCGCTCGTCCATCTCTACGATGGCGCAGGGCAGCTCGTACACCCCTGCCTGCTGCGCTGCCGCAGCCCGGCGGTGGCCGATGATGATAGTGTAGTCCTCGCTGGACCACACGGCCTTGGGTGTCCATGCTGCCGCTGCTGCGGCGGCATCCCCACCCTCGTCAACGCACTTCGCGATGTACTCCCGGCTGTTGAGGTAGTGGCCGGGGATTACGGTCAGGTTCTGGTACACACCATTTTCCTTGATGCTGGCTGCAAGTTCGGACAAATCTCCCAGTTCTTTGCGGGGGTTGTCGGGGTGAGGGTACAACTGCCGAATGGGGATGTAAGTAATGTCTGCCATAGGGATACTCCTTTCTTATTTCGGGTTAGAAAAACGTGAGTTGCCCGGTTTTGGTTTCGTTAAGAGGCTCGTTTTCCGGGGCTTTAGGCTCATTTTTGATAGATTTTTGCAAATTTGCGGGCTTAATATCGGATTTTTCGATTTTTGCCGGTTCGCCTTTCGGTTCAAACAGCAGGTTCATCTGCGCTATCTGGCGGCGCATATACCACACATCGGTTGAGAAAAGCGGCATATACCAGATACGGTTTTGTGGTCCTGCGGGCAGCAATCCGCGGCTGTCGTAGGCCGTTGCCGGATTTACAAGTGTGTCACCGATGACTACATATCCAGCGCAGCCCATGAAGCTGCACTGGATGTAGCACATCAGCCCAACGATGAAGTCAATGTCTTGGGCTATGACAAGGACTTTGTTGTGGTAGCAGATATTCCGCCTTTTGCAGACGTTCAAAAAGGCAAGCAGCGTGGCCCCAGCACCGCAGGCCGGGTCAGATACCGAGATGAAGCCCTCCATGTCCGGGTGCAGCTTCGGGTCAAACGTAATCTCGGCCATGCAGCGGCACACATCGTAGGGAGTGAAGAACTGCCCGGCGTGGTCGTTGCCCAACTCGCACATCATGTACAGCGAACCGAGGAAGTCCTGGTCTGGATTCTGCTCCATGCCCATGATTACCTCGCCCAGCATTTCAGCCATGCCCTCCCGCTCCTTGGCGGAGTATTTGGAAACGATGGTCTGGTACATCTTGGTGCGCTCTGGGGCGTTTACCTTGTCCGTGCTGTTCGAGATCTCGATGGCCGTCAGGGTGACGAAGTCCTCCCAAATCTCCCAGCGGCTGTGCTTTCCAGTCAGGCTATTGAAGATTTTGAGGAAGTTCTTCTGGTGATCATCCCGGATGCTGCGGGTCACTGCTGCCTTTGCCATAGGTTACTCCTCCTCGCTGTCAGCAGCGGCGATGGTGTAGTGACCGTTGGAGAACTCGATCACACCAGCGGATTCCATGTCATCTAGCAGGGCGATGGCCTTTTCTGCGTTCACGCCCATCTTTTCCTCCAACATGGCCTGCGTGATGCCGTTGTTCTGCCGGGCAATCTCGGTGGCCTGCGTCAGTTCATCCGAGGTGGGCTCGTCCTCCTCGTCATCCTCGACTTCTTCCAGCGGTTCGGCCTCCCCGGGGAGATTCGGCGAATCAGGCTCATTTTCCCGGGGCGCATCCTGCTGCCCACCGGATTCCGGAATGTCAGGCATCTTGTAGCCGAGAGCTGCCAGCTTTCCACCCTCGACCAAATCCCGGAAGAAGAACTGGAGCCAGAGGTAGTGCATATTCTTGAAGATGTTCTTGATTTTGTTGAACAGGGTGTCGGAGATCGTGAACGTCTTGCTCATGCGGTAGGTCAGGTTGCCGTCCTTGACGGTGAACAGGATGGATGCGCCCGGTGAGATGTAGTTGTCCTCGGTCGCTTCTTCCAGCATCGACATCTGCTCACCGACTCCGCCCAGCGGACGGATAACCAGCTTGATGGGATATGCGTTCTTGATGAACACATAGCTCAGGTTGTTTGCCTCGCAGATGCCCTTGAGTTTTTCACGGTAGACTGCGAAACGTGCGGATTCAGACAGAGAATTATCCATGATGAAGCTCCTTTCGAGTAGCTTTTAAGTAGTCGAAAAATTATAGTCGTTCTCCCGGTTCTCGATGGCGGTCAGACCCAGTGCGTAGGCTGCCCACACATCAGCCTTGAAGCCATAGAAGAAATCCGGGGCTTTCTTTGTGCCCTTGCCGTTTTTTAGGTCATGGGCTGCAAATCGGTCAATCAACGCCCGCCGGATGGCGGTGTCGTTGGCTCGGCTGTCGTGGCAAATGTGCTTTTTCTCCTCGATGCGGCACATCATCCGCACCGGGCACCGGGACGAAAGCATCTGATAGAACCGGCCGATCCAGACCGTGGTGTCGAAAACGTCCCGACCAACGGACATTCCGTAGGAGGCCACCATTTCGATGACCGCCCACCGCCATCCCTGCTCGGCAGCCGATTCCAGCTTTTTCAGCAGTTCCTCGTTGTCGATTTTGCCGAACTCCAGCGGCCGGAGCGTTTTCTGGTCAATCACGCAGTAGCCAGACTGCACATTGCCGGGATCAATAGCGATGATGGGCATCACAGGTACGACCTCCCGAATTCTTTGATGAACTGCGCTTCCGGCCACCCGTAATACTCCATAGCCTTTTTCTGTGCCCACTTTTTCAAGCGGAGATCTTCGTCATGGTTGCGGTGGATGGCGTTCGGGCCGTTCTGGTGACACCACGGGCAGAGATTCGCCCACAGCCCCAAGCGCTTGCTCTTATCCCGGTAGGGCCCATAAAAGACCTCGTGCCGGGCCGTGTGGTATCGCCCGCAAATCAGGCAGGTGGGCTGCTGGTTGAGGATGCTGGGTGCATAGCCGTTGCTGTCCAGTTTGACTCCATATTCATTCAGTGCCATGCTGCACCTCCTTGTGCTTGCGGTAATACCAGCTCAGCGCCGACTTGCTGGCGTTGATGCCGCACTGGACGCATTTGGTTTTGCCGGGCTGCGCCGGCACTTTTCCACAGGCAACGCACAGGCCACGGGACTTGAGTTGCTCATACCGCTTCTGGGCGGAGGTTTTCTGTTTGGGTGTCCGCATCAGCGTCACCTCCTGCTGTGACAATCCAAACCCGGTGAGAACCCCAGCCAGACCAGCTTAGAGCCTCTGCATGGGTGTTCACCACCACGTCCAACTTGTTACCTACCACAGCACTCCCGGTGTCCTGAACGACCCGGAGACCTACACCCTCGACATAGATCACCGTGCCGTAGGGCAGAACGCTGGTGTCGGCAGCTACGGTCACGCCCGGCTGCACCTTTGCGCCGCTGGATGTGATGCCGTGCCCCTCGCCACAGATGTGGGCGTATTCTTCGGCACAATAGGCCGTGCAGCTGAACGCCCCGGCGTATGTAAGGGTCAAATCGGTCTGGGCGTTCAGTTCTGCGGTCAGCTTGTCTACCTCGGTTTGGAGCTGGTCAATGGTTTCATCACGTTCTCCGGCCATGCGCTCCCAGTTGGATGACTTGCTGGCGTAGATATCCCGCTCGGTTTCCAGATCGTTCACCCGCCGGGAGTAGGCCGTGCTTGTGAGAATGCAGCCAACCATCGCACACGAAACGCACACGATCAGGCTGCGAAGCGGTCTTTTCGACCTCATGCCGTGCCACCTCCAATCTGTGCCGGGGCCGTCCCGCCGGGCAGAGCCGGGGGCTGCAAACTCTCAACCGGGGCATCCTGCACAGCCCGGTCAAAGCCCGGCCGGACGAACTGGCGCAGATCCGCGCTGCTGCGGCTGCTGAAAATCTCCGACAGGTCTGCCGGGGAGCCAGCCCACCGCTGCACCACCATCGGGAGGGCAGCGAAGATTTTCGCGTTTTCCTTTTTGAAATCTTCGCCTTTCAGCTTGCGCCCATCAGGGGCAATGAATCCGCCGTGGGTCTGGTAGTACAGATTTGCCTCGATTTTCCGGGCAGCTGCCGCAGCCTGCGCCCAGAGGTCATTTGCCGAGGGCTGCTGGGCTGACAGCAGCTTTTTAATTTCAGCGCACCAGTCCACAATCAGCTGGTTCTGGAATCTGCACTGCGTAAAGGCCGTATACAGTGCCTTTTCCACAATCTCGTCCGGGATGGCGCCGAACGCCCGGATGTAGATTTGCGTGTCAGCCCTGCGCTCCTCCAAGCTGCGGGCGCGGCCGTAGTGGTCATCGATGACCACCAGCAGCTCACGCAATTTCGTATCGGTCATGTTGTCGAGCCTCCTAAAAGTTCTCCAAAAATTTCATCGTAGTCATCAGCAGCAGAACGCTTTGGCTGCTGACCCGCCGGGGGCTTACGCCGCTGGTCGCGGGCTTGCACATCACCAAGGGTTTTCACGCCCTCGTTTTTCCATGCTTTCAAAATGCCGTTGATGTAGTTCCACTTGCGAACGCCGGACAGAGCAGCCTTTTTGATAGCCAGCAGAATGAGGTCATCCGCGAAAACCTCCCGCCAGTCCATCAGGGCATCCCTTGCAGCCGGGGGAAAGCTGCCGATATTCTCCTCGTAAGAGGTGATGATCTCCGCCAATCCGGCATCGACAGCCGGACCACCGTTATCTCTATCTCTTATCTCTTTATCTCTAATCTCTATTCTCTTATCTCTTATCTCTGTATGGACATTGTCCACACCATTGTCCTCACAGTTGTCCACAGGCTGTGCATGGATTTGTTTGCGCCGATTTTCGCGTTGTAGGCGTTTCTGCGCTCCATAATCCGTTTCGCTTCCCGCCATTTCGGAGTGGTTTGCAAGAACTAGCGTTCCATCTTGGTCTTCATAAATGAGGCCAAGCTGCTTATAGAGTCCAAGAGCAATGCGGACGGTGTCAAGCGAAAACCATTTGCAGTCACGCTGAATCTTTTCAATATCGAAAGGAATAATGATATCGCCTATCTGACAAGTAAGGCGGCCGCCAGTATTGACGGTTTTGAGGCAGAGAAGTTGATAGAGGACAACGTAGTTGGCACCGTTCGGCTGGCTCATCAAGAAATCGACCACTTCTGAATTCATGAACGAATCCTTGAGTTTTATCCAATAGTACCGTTTACCAGTTGCCATTATCAGACCCCCTTAGAACGGTAAATCGTCAGTGTCATCAATTTCGGAGAAGTCATCGGGATTGCCCTGCGAGTAGCTAGGCTGCACAGCTTCGGGGGCAGCTTCTGCATCCTGCCACTGCTGCCGCTGGCTCCGGGTGGAAAATCCCATCTGCTGCGGCTGCTGATTCTGGTAGGATGGCTGCTGGTAGTCCGGCGGCGGTGCTTCGCCGCCATCATCCACCCGCTGCTCCGTCTTGGGGCCACAGAAGTGAATCTTCTGAACCACAAACTCGGTGGCGGTGCGCTTCTGACCGTTCTTGTCTTCGTAGGAGCGGGTCTGGCACTGGCACTCCACAAGAGCCGTGCTGCCCTTGCGGAAATACTGGCAAACGAACTCTGCTGTTTTGCGCCATGCCACGAAATTCAGCCAATCGGTAGCCCGCCGGCCATCCTGACCGACATTATCCCGGTCAACGGCCATGCGAAAGCTGGCGACTGTCAGGCCGCTCTGTGTGGTCCGCATTTCAGGATCAGCAGCGAAGCGGCCCTGAAATGTGCAATTATTCAGCATTGGGATCCTCCTGAATTTCAGGGTGGCAATCCGGATGAAGCAAGTCACGCATTGTGGTCACAAAGGAACCGATGTCGTAATAGGCGCAGAGGTCGACTCTGCCATAGATGATTTTCAATTCAATTTCCGCTGTCAGCAGTCGGTTGTATTCATCCAAGGGAATAGTAACTGATGCTGTTCTGCTTAAAGCTGTGTCCGCCATAACTGGCTCCTTTCTTCTCGCATGATGCTGACCACCTTGCGGCACTGGTCCACATCGAACATTCCAATATGCGTAAATTCAATCGGGGTGCCCATCTTCTCGGACAGCCAGCGGTAGGCCTCATTCCGGCGGCCACGGTAGGAACCGTATTTCCAGAGCGGGTCAAATGCTGCATGAGCTGCCTTTTTCCAGTTGCGCAACTCCGAATTTGCCAAGCGGCCAAGGGGCTTGTCAGACCCCTTGTGTACGCCGACATAGGCACCGCAGCGAGGGCAGAGGTAAATCATGCCAAAGCTGTGGCCGTGGTAAACCACCGAACTGTCTACGAAGTCTGCGGGCGTTCCGCAGTAGTCGCAGATGACGATTCGGCCTTTCATCGTGACCATTCCTCCTTGTACCGTGCCAGCTGTTCCGGGGTGTCCGTCTCGATACCCAGAGCCTTGGCTTCCTCAATCGCACCGTCAATCAGGTGCGAAAACTCCTTTGTGTCCATCTTGCTGGTGTCCTTATAAACCAAGTAGCAGTTGAACCATTTCCCGTCCTCTTCCCGCACATCAAAGCAGCGGGTGTATTTGTAGAGGTCGTGGACATCTACGCTGACCGGGAGTTTGAAGCCCACGGTGCAGCCGTCCTTATCTCTCGCAACGGTGCCGTAGGCTACAACCAGCCGCTCTTTCACAAGGTCATCCGATTCGCCAGTTTCGGCGGCGATCTTGTTGACCAGAACATGGAAGTAGGCGTTTGCACTGTGGCTGCGCTTGTTGCGGTGCTTCTTGATTTCAATGTCCAGCAGCGGCTCCTGATTCAGCTTGTCCCACAGGCTTCGGAAATCGGAATCAACTTCCAGCGTGATACGCTGCTTGCGGTTCAGGCTGAAACTCATATCCACCAGCCGCCCGGTCATAAGGCTTTCCAGTGCTCCTTGAACACGTTCATCAGGCCGAAAGCATCCAGCCAGTCGAAGAAATCCGAAATGATGGGGCAAATATCCGGCGTTTCGTCCCTGCGGTAGCACTCCGTCCAAACATCCATGCCGTTGCTGACGAGGTAGGAAAACGTCTGCGCTTCCGGGATGAGCAGCATATAGGTTGGGTGCTGGGTGCTGGAATAGAACTTTCCTCGCTCGTAGCCCTTGCTGAATTTGATGTCGTAGATGGTGCCAGCTTTCAGGGCATCGAGGCGGCCATACAGAACCACATCCATGCCCCGCACCTGAATCGTCCGACGGGCTTTGAACTGTAGCTGCCCGCCCTTGATGATGGCGGCGATCTGCCCAGCAGCCCAGTTCCACGGATTGTTGGGGTCATCGTGGCCATTGACAATGGCGGTCACGAGGTTTTCAAAGTCGATGCCGTTCTGCATGGCCTCCGTCCGGGGCGTAGGCTCTCGGCGCAGTACCAGCATGAACTCCGCCAGCGGGTCGCCCTCGGTGGTCAAATCCTCGTAAGGATTCTCCCGAATGAGATGCAGCCACGAGGACAGCAGCGAGTGAGTGACGAGGTATGCAGCCATTACTGTGCCTCCTCTGCGGGCTTGTACTGGGCGGAATTCGGGTCGAACGTCAGGCCGAGGGCTGCGATTTTGGCTTTCCACTGGGCGTTCAGTTCCCGGCTGGAAGTCAGGTGATGGTGCAGAGCCTTGAACGGCTGCATGGCGGCGTTGGCGGTATTTGCATCCTTGATGCCGGCAATAATCTTGCTGCCATCCCGCATAACCTGTTCGTACGCCTCGTTTTCCTTGGCGTTTGCAGCCACTTCCTCGGCGGCCTTGCTGTTATATTCCTCGAACAGCTTGGTCAGGAAGTCATTCTGGCTGCCGGGGCCAAGGGCGGGAATCTTATAAACGCCGTGGATGCCGCGGGTGCCCTTGGCGAAATACCGCTCACAGTTGGAGAAGCCGATGGTGCGGTCGTTGCCGTACATCTCCACGAAACCGCCCAGATCCATAGGCTCCCAGACGTTGTTCTTGGTCTGGCCTTCGACCTTGATGCGGAGGCGGGTGTTGTCGCCGTCCTTTTCCTCGGTGGCATGGAATACGACCACGATGTTCTTCTTCAGCTCATAGAAGCAGTAGTCCATCAGCCGGACGAACTCACGGCCTACAAAGCCATAGCCCTTGAGGGACAGGCTGCCATCACGCTGACCGTACTTGGGGTTCTGCTTGATAGCCCACAGACCCATCAGGGAAATCAGCTTGCCGGCGGTATCAAACACCAGCGTCTCAAAGTCGTTGAGGTTCTCAGGCTTCAGGTCGTTCAGGATCTCGTCATAGCTGCGGGGCTGGATGTACGGCATACGATAGCGAGGCTCGATACGGTCAATGCCGAAGTCACAGTCGATGTGCAGCGGGCGGGGGGCGGACAAGGCCAGTGTGGACTTGCCGATGCCGGGGTAGCCAGCAATGAGCATCCGAATCTTCTTTGCGCCGTCCTGAATGTCGTTGGGATTGCGAATCATAATGTTTACTCCTTTTCAGTTTGTGGGTTTACTTGTGGAACATGACGTACTTGCCGGTGGTGCGGTTGACCAGCTCCATGAAGTCCGGGGTATCCCGGACGCAGAGATACAGGCGGAAATCCCATCCCTGTGCAGAGAGAGCTTCTTTCTGGCGGCGGGTCAGCTTTTTGCCTCTTACTTTCAAAAAATCACCCCCTTCTCGGCCTTGTTGACAGCGATGTTCAGCGTGATGGTCTCCCGGCAGCGGCGGCCGAAGTTGCCCTCCGAGCCGAACATCTTGGTTTTCTCGAACTCCTTTGCGCTGTACACGCTGGCACAGTTGAGAACATTGGGAATGCGGTCAGGGTGGACTGCCCGGAATGCCTGACACGCCATCTGGTAGTTGGGCGCCCAGACCACCGTCCATCCTCCACAGTACGGCTGAACATCATCTGAGCCGTATGTGAAGTAGAATTTTTCCAGATCCATCACTCAGCCTCGCTTTCGTTCTTGATGCTCACGGGGTCGTCTACGACGTTGATTCTGACATTGAAGTGGAGCGAGGCCAGCAGGACAATCAAACCAGCTTCATCGTCATCATTCAGGCTCACGAAGTCCCGTTCGCCGTTCACAAAGCCCTCGCGGAGAATCACAGCGTTGCCCACGATAGGCTGACCGTGTTCCGGCGTACCGTAGAGGGCGCTGGCAATGTTGTTGACGGCAGAGCCTTTCAATCGTCCCTCGTCATCGACCACCATGCAGAAGCCCTCCGGCAGATACTTGGGATGAACCACCTCGATGTAGCCGCCGACTTCTTTCTGAAGGCTGTCCAGCAGCGGTTCGCTGAAGTCCTTGAACTGCATCCGATTCTCGGTGTCAAATACCAGTCCTTTCATAAAAATCACTCCTTTTCCGGGAAGCACTCGTTGACTTCCCATGCGTCTGTGGCCTCTAAGCAGCGGTCACAGCCTACAATTGTTCCATCCTCGGTGCGATAGATGGTATCGCACCGCTGGTGGCAGATGGGGCACACGGGAGGGTCAGGGTAGCCAGCCTCCGCATCAGTCCTCGGATACAGCATCCAGCACCTCCCGGAGCGTCCGACCCATCCAGCGGCCTACGCCGTCCAATGCGCCGTTGCTGTCCAGCCAGACAAACGCGGCTGCAACGGCAGCAGTCAAAACGAACTGTGCCGCCGGGAGCCGGGCTGCTGCCTGCTCTGCGGTGATGCCATACATGGCCATCAGGATCTTCGTCATTCTACACACTTCCTTTCAGATGCCTTTTTGGTTGCTCGGTAGGCTTCCAACTCAGCCATGAGTTCGGGGTTCTGCTGGAAACGCTTGTGAAATCCGAGAAACACGCAGCCGATTCGCTCTGCGACCTCCGGCGGTATCTCGTCCACGTTGATGTGAATGTTGGCGTTCATGTAATCCTCCATGTGTTGTTTGTAGATAATCAATCTACATCAGCCGCAAAAAAATATGCTCTCCTTCTCATTGACATCAATGTCCAGGAGAACGCAGAGACCCTTGATCTCTGATGCGGTAAACTCAGACTTGTTGCGGAGTTTGTTCAAAAAACCCTGATAAGTCAGGCCGATTCGGGTCGCAACATACTTCATCTTGTAGCCGGACTGGTCAATTTTGATTCGGAGCAGATTTGTGTTGGTCACGGTGATATCACCTCACTTTCTCTTCGGCTGTAGATGTTTCATCTACTGGGCGTATATTACCACATCGTCGATGTATTGTCAACAAGTTTTTTTGAAAAAGCAAAAATATGTTGACGATGTGGGTACACGTGTACTATAATAGCATCAGAAGATTTTGGGAGGACTATGATATGACTATTGGACAGAGAATCAAGGTTCGGAGAGAAGAACTCAACATGTCCCAAGAGGAACTGGCTAAGCGTATCGGCTATAAATCGCGTTCCTCCATCAACAAAATAGAACTTGACCTTTATTCGTTACAACCGTCGAAAATCAAAACAATCGCTGATGCACTTGATACGACCCCGTCTTATATCATGGGGTGGGATGAAGAAGCCAGCCGTAATGAGTGGGCCTCTAAATTTCGTGACAGCGTGATGCAGATTTTGAATAATGCAGATTCAGCCGATTTAGAGGCTGCGGGTATCAGCGTTCAGGAAATTGAGGAAGAACTGAGCGGCAGCGAACCTATTTCGCTGGTTGCCGCCTGCTCTATTGCAGACCAGCTAGGAGAATCCTTGGACTCTCTGCTTGGACACACGCCGAAAGAAATGATAAAGGCCGCCCTCCAACAGGAGGACGGCCAAACGGCGGAGATTGCGGAGATTATTGAATTACTTCTTGACTTGCCGGCTGATCGGCGGCAGGAAGCGTTGAATTATCTTCGCTACCTTTCAGAGCGCGCAGATAAGTAATCAGCCGAGCTTTGTCAGCGTCCGACAGCATTCTTACCCTGATAAGCACTTCTGACCATTCTTCTGTGGTCATACGCATTACCCCTTTCCTAGATTACTGTCGGCAGTTTAGTTGATTATACCAGATGTGCGGCTGATTTTCAGCCATTTATAAAATAATGCCGGAATGCGAGGAATAATTATGATTTTGACTACAACTGACAACGTGCAGAGTAAAAATGTAACGGAATATTTGGGTATTGTTGCATCCGTTATTTTGACCGTCCTGCCGGGCGGAAACAAGATGATGGGGAACGCCATCGACAATTTCACGAAACAGGCTCAGGAGGATTTGGAGAAAAAGGCGACTAAGTTGGGTGCGGATGCCGTTATCGGATTGAAATTTGCCACACAGGGTAACAACTTCATGCTGCTTGGAACCGCCGTGAAGCTGGGGTGACTGACCGGACAGCTAAAATAAAAATTTATTGTGAGAAGGAGAACAAAATGGACGAGTATGAAATCAGTTTGCCTTGTACTCTTGGAGTGACTCTTTGTGCCACTGAAGATAAGTTGATAGCAGTAAAAAAGAAAAGTCAAGAAGTTTTTCCGATTTCAAAAATTCAATCCTTTAAGTTTGCCGAGCCCGGATTTCTTTCGAATGGTATGATTTCCTTCAAGATAGCTGTTTCTTCGGATTTGGTGAATATAGGGTTTGGCGTAAACGTGGCATCTGGCGGAGAACAATACTTTTGCTACACTAAAGAAAATCTGGACAAGGCGAGAGCTATAAACGATTATGTTACTGGGTACGAGTCGCGGCAGGCTTCCGCATCCGCTGCACAATCAGTCTCATCCAACACGGTTGTTTCAGTTGTGGATGAAATTCGCGGCTTGAAGCAGCTGTTGGACGAGGGTATTCTAACGGAAGAAGAATTTACAGCAAAGAAAAAGCAGCTTCTCGGAATTTGAAAGTGAACGGTGATGGTTGATGGCCAGAAAAAAGAATATCGCTGCTGGCCTCGATGCCGTCATCTATGCCCGGTACTCGTCACATAACCAGCGAGAGGTCAGCATCGAGCAGCAGATCGCAGAGTGCACGAAGCACGCTGCTGCTCTTGGACTGCGCATTGTTGGTACATACGAGGACAGGGCAATCAGCGGCAAGACGGATAACCGGCCTCGTTTCCAGCAGATGATGCGGGATGCTGAAAAAGGGAAGTTTCAGGCCGTCGTGGCGTGGAAGTCCAACCGCATCGGCCGCAATATGCTGCAAGCCATGGTCAATGAGGCGAAGCTGGACGATTACGGCGTAAAGGTGTTTTACGCCGAGGAAGATTTTGACGATACTGCCGCCGGGCGTTTTGCACTGCGGAACATGATGAACGTCAACCAGTTTTACAGCGAGAACATGGCAGAGGACATCACCCGCGGTCTGTACGACAACGCCAACAAGTGCATGGCGAACGGTCGACAGCCGTTGGGGTACAAGCGCGGTGCAGACGGGAAGGTCATGCTGGACGAGCCCGCAGCAGCTGTTGTCCGGGAAATCTTCACCCGTGTTGCCGCCGGGGATCTGTTCGTGGATATCGCGCGAGACCTCAACGCAAAGGGCATCAAGACCAGCAAGGGAGCTGCGTGGAATAAGGGCAGCTTCCAGAGCATCTGCCAGAACGAGCGTTACAAGGGCATCTACATTTACGGCAATGTCCACATTGTGGATGGGATTCCCCGCATTGTGAGCGATGAATTGTGGTACAAGGTACAGGAGGCCATGAGGATGAAAAAGAATCCGGTTGGAACCCGGCACCGTGTTGGCGCGGAAGATTACCTGCTGACCGGGAAGCTGCGCTGCGGGCATTGCGGCAGCTATATGACGGGTATATCTGGCACCAGTAGAAACGGAGAACTGCATTACTACTACACCTGCCAGAAGCGGCGCACCGAACACGCCTGCAACAAGAAGAATGTCCGCCGGGATGTTATCGAGCCCGCCATCGCACAGGCCATCAAGATGTACTGCCTGACCGATGACGTTATCGAGTGGATGGCAGATCAGACGGTCCAGTATTGGGAAAAGCACGACAACGACCTCCAGATCGAGGCGTTGGAGCAGCAGCTGGCCGAAAACAAAAAGGCCACCTCGAATATGCTGAAAGCCATCGAGATGGGAATTATCACAGAGGCCACCCGCAGCCGGATGGTTGAATTGGAGACCGAGAACTCAAAGCTGACTGCCCAGTTGAGTGCAGCCAAGAGGGATGTGGTCAAAATCAATCGGGAAGACTTGATTGACGAGCTCCACATTCTTCGCAGCAAGGATATACACGACAGGGAGGTTCAGGCGGAACTTTTCAAAGACTTCCTTGTTGCGGCCTACATCTATGATGACAACCGCCTGAAGCTGGTCTTTTCCTTTATGGACAAGGACAACAGCGTTGAGATTCCTCTGGAAACCGGGGAAGACCCGCCGGACGGCGGGGATTCGCCAGATGCCAAAATGTTCGTTTTGCCTCTTGAATGCTCCACCAAAAAAGCACTGTACTTCGTAGGAAGTATGGTGCTTTTCTTTTTGCCGAAGCCGATTTTTGGGGGCTGCATTGCTTCGCCTGCACCGTTTTCAGGTTTTTGCAGGCGGTTTCGATACAACCCCCAACGTTTGACTTTACACCGTTTTCAAACCGGAAAGCGATTTGAACCTTCCATTCGGAAAAAACGGAAAATTCTTATTCCAACTTGGGTATACTCCTGTTGTGTCCGACATGAAGAAAATCGTTCAGAAAGCTGCCGCATCGTCTTTCCCCACATGGACGTTAGCCGTATGGGATATGGACACTGCAACATTATATATGGTCAAATACGACAGAAGTCATTGATTTTCTTTGTTTATCTGTGATACCATTCGTTACGAGACCTCCACCATTGCTCTCTTCGCTTATGGTTGAGACTCCGGCACTCAAAGAAACTTTCCGAAAAACACAACGAGGTGACCATTTTTGAAACGTCGAACTTTTCTTGTCTGCACCGCTGCACTTTTTTGCGGTGCGTTTCTGGCAGGGGGCTGCACTCAAAAAACTTCTCAGCCTGTCCTTCAGCAAATCGAATACTCCAATTTGGCAGATTCGGATACACAGGCTCTTCTTTCCAAACTTTTGCAGGATGCCGGCGTATCCGACCTGCGGATACAGACCTTCTTTGATCATGTGCAAAAGTTCAACAATGCTGTGGACCCGGCATGGCTCACCACAGGTTTTGAAAACGCCAAGCCTTTGGATCTGAAATACGATCCTTACTCCATGCAGGACGCATGGACGGAAAAATACGATACCTTCCCCGGCTGGAACTGTCGGATCACCGCTTGTGGCCTGTTCGGTGATTTTATCACTGTCACGGGCAAGGCAGACATTGACTCAGCCGAGGACACCCTGTTTATGGACTATGAAACACTGGATTCTGACCCGGAATCCCTTTGCGGCGACGAACGGCAAAAGTTTGATGCGCTGTTCGCCCCGGTTAAAACCACCAATACGATCGATATTCCTACCCATTTGAAAACGATTCAGCAGGAATGGAAGAAACGCGGCCTCTCCTTTGTAGAAGATGATAAGATCCGTCTCGTCTCCGTAGTCCTGCACGATCAGTTCTCTGAAACGGACAATTCTCTTATGATCGGTCATGTCGGCGTTATGCTTCCCACATCGGATGCGGTATATTTCGTCGAAAAGGTCGCTTTTCAGGAGCCGTATCGCTTGTTGAAGTTCAAAAATCGGACCGAGTTGAGCGATTATCTGATGCTGAAATACGACAACTCGTGGGGACAGGATACCGCCCACATCTTTATTATGGAAAATTCCGACCTGATGGACGGCTGGCGCATTCTTGACGAACAGGAAAACGCAAGCTGAAAGTATCCAATTCGCTGAGAGCCGTTCGGTCTGACAGACCATTCGCCCTCTGATACCAAAAAGGACGCTGCAACCTCTTACCCAGAGGCGGCAGCGTCCTTTTGGTAAAGGAATCTTTCTCATTTTTCAGTAGATTCTTCCAGATTCTTTCGGTACTGTGCC
>ERZ1034713.82-NODE-82-length-58896-cov-73.591679_pt1 | contig 58896 bp, 51 predicted proteins | sample MGYA00520692_ERZ1034713 | MGnify/ENA primary metagenome ERZ1034713 (study PRJEB33766, sample SAMN09781717) | gut metagenome | biome: gut microbiome | host: Homo sapiens | place: Madagascar | study: EMG produced TPA metagenomics assembly of the PRJNA485056 data set... | reverse complement strand
AAACACATTTTATTAATTAACCATAAATGTGTCTATCTATATCAGTATAAGTCAGGGCTAACCTTGGGCAACACTGATAACAGTTTATAGTTAACACTTAACCATTAACCAGAAATACAATGAAGGTAACTATCGTACATACAAATAATAAAAACCAGCTTCTCGTAAGTACCAAGACGATGGAGAAGCTGATGGAACGATTCGCAAGGGATGATAGCAAACTGACTATCACCCACTTCCGCGAAAGCGTTCCGTATCTTAGCAACAACTATGAAGGCTACAAGGATATGCCGAAATGGATGCACATCTATCCCGCTGCTGAATTCGCCAAAGACGAAAACAACAACCTGAAGATGAAGGCTTTCAACGGCATCCTGCTACTGAAATTTGGCAACATTACCGATGTGGATGGTGTGGAGGGTATTAAGCGCTCGGTAGCCATTCTGCCTTCTACCCTTGCCGCCATCACAGGTGCCGACGGAAAGACTGTTATAGTTCTGATAAAATTCCAGGGCGAAAATGATTCCCTGCCTACATCTGAAGCGGATGCCGAGCATCTCTATCGCATCGCTTACCAGCAGATTTTCCCTGTATATCAGGCTATTGTCAAGGCTTCGATTCTTGTAGATGGTCCGAAACCTTCTATCGAGGCTGGCTCTACCCTATCCCAAGAGCCTTCGATTCACAACAGTTTCATGATGACGATCGATGCGGAGCCTTATTTCAACGGCAAGGCGGTGGCGATGAAAATTGACAGCCATACACGATCTCAAAGCCCAGCTCCCAGCACGGATAATAATCAGCAGACAATTCCTGATTTCAGGGCTCCGGAAGAAGGAAAGAAAGTTGACAAGAACAGTATTCGCGAGAATATCGTGAACATGATGCAGCTGCTGAAAAGCAGATATGATTTCAGATACAACACGGTGATGAAATTCGTGGAATACATGCCGAAGGAGAAAGGTTGGTATGGTTTCCAACCTGTGGATCCGAGAGTGCAGAAGCGCATGACGCTGGAGGTGCAGCTGGCTGATATCCGGGTGAGCATCAAGGATGTACGTAATTTCCTGGAGTCAGATTATATCAAGAATTATAATCCGATAGATGAATATCTCTTCCAGTGCTACGACAAATGGGATGGAAAGGATCATATCCGTGCCTTGGCCCGCACGGTGCCTACCGCCAATCCTCACTGGGCAGACTGGTTTTACACCTGGTTCCTAGGCATGGTGGACCAATGGCGCGGCTATTCACATCGCCAATACGGCAACTCGGTGGCTCCGCTTCTCATTTCCAAACAGGGTTACAACAAGAGTACTTTCTGTCGGCGACTGCTACCGCCGGAACTGCAGTGGGGGTATAGTGACAATCTTATTCTGTCGGAAAAGCGTCAGGTTTATCAGGCGATGGCGCAGTTTATGGTTATCAATCTCGATGAGTTCAACCAGATTTCGCCACAGGTGCAGCAGGGATTTCTGAAGAATCTCATCCAGTTGCCTACGCTGAAATACAAGCCTCCGTATGGCAGTCATGTCATGGAATTTCCTCGTCTCGCCTCGTTCATCGCCACGAGCAACATGAAGGATATTCTCTCCGATCCTTCCGGAAACCGAAGATTCATCGGTGTGGAACTGACGGGACCTATCGACGTGAGCGTTCGCCCGAACTACCAGCAGCTTTTTGCCCAGGCACTTTCTGCCTTGAACAATGGCGAAAAGAGTTATTTCGATGCACAGCAGGTGAAGCTGATTATGAAGAGCAACAGCCAGTTTGAGATAATCCAGCCGATAGATCAGTATTTCCTGCTCTATTTTGAATTGGTTGAGGATGAGAAAGAGGGTGAATATCTTACTGCCGCCGAAATTTTCGACTATTTGAAAAAGCAGATTGGTTCATCGCTCAAGGTAAACAGCCTGATGGGATTCGGCAGAAAACTGGCGAATATGAGTGAGTTGAAACACAAGAGATTTGCAGATGGAATGAAGTATCTTGTAAAGAAAAAGTAAGATAATGAGACTTCTATGAGACTTTAATGAGACTTCCCGGCACCAAAACCGAGAAGTCTCATTCTCTTTATCTTATTATCTATCAAGTCTTTAAGTCGATATTTTCAACAGAAAATGAGACTTTGAGACTTTTTCTCAAAAAACTTTTTCACGTAAGAAAGAAAGCTTTTGCCCTTACAGGGCGACAGACTTGCGTTTATAAATACCCAGGGTGTTGCCCTGGGCTAAGAGCTTCTGCCCTTTCAGGGCGTGTGGAGCTTTCAGGGCGTGAGAGCTTTCGGAACCTATGGAGCCTACATCAGAAAACACTTATCCTTTAGATAGCATAAAGGAAGGTGCGGATGAACCAGTAGCAAACGATACCTGCGATGTAACCTACGAAAGCAATCCAGGAGATGTGCTTCATATACCAGCCGAAGGTAATCTTCTCCAAGCCCATTACTACCACACCAGCGGCACTACCGATAATCAGCATTGAACCTCCTACACCGGCACAGTAGGCCAGCAACTGCCAGAAGACACCATCCACAGCCATATCGCCAGCGGCTGCCACAGGATACATTCCCATACATCCGGCTACCAGAGGCACATTGTCAACAATACTTGAAAGCACACCGATGATACCAGTTACCAGGTAGTGGTTGCCATCGAATACGACGTTCAAGCCCTGACCCAAGGCAGTCAATACGCCAATCTCAGCCAAGCAAGATACAGCCATCAGGATACCGAGGAAGAAGAGGATGGTACTCATATCAACACGAGAAAGCAACTTGGTTACTCGCTTCTGAGTGCCCTCGGCATCAGCTCCGCGATGCAAACCGCGATAGAAAACTTCGGTAGCAGTCCAGAGAACGCCCAATACCAGGAGGATTCCTACGAATGGAGGCAAGTGGGTGATACTCTTGAAGATAGGAACGAAGATCAAACCGCCTACTCCCAACCAGAACACAGCCTTGCGCTGACCTTCGGTGAAATCGCTGACCGATGCATTCTGCTGGTCAGAAACCTCAGGCATCACGAGTTCGCCCTTCAACATGGTCTGAAGGATGAGGGCAGGAATCACCATGGAAACCACAGACGGGATGAAGATTTCTGCGATAACGCCGGCTGCGGTAATCAATCCCTTGTTCCAGAGCATGATGGTGGTAACGTCGCCGATTGGTGAGAAGGCACCACCCGAATTGGCTGCGATGATGACGAGGGATGCATAAACCATGCGATCCTTGTGGTCGGTGACGAGCTTTCGGAGAATCATGATCATCACGATACTGGTGGTCAGATTGTCGAGGATTGCTGAGAGGAAGAAGGTAAGGATAGCGATACGCCAGAGGAGCGCACGCTTCGACTTGGTCTTCATCACCTTGCGAACCCAGTTGAATCCGCCGTTCTGGTCAACGATTTCCACGATGGTCATCGCACCCATCAGGAAGAAGAGTGTTGTGGCGGTATCGCCCAGATGTTCCTGGATGATTCCGGTCACCTTCTCCACCATTCCTGCTGCACCGCCTGTATAGTCAGGGTGCATCAACTGGAGATACTGCATTGGATCCATCATGTAGAGGGTCCAACAACCTACCAACATCAACAGGGCTATCGCAGCCTTGTTAACCTTAGTCAAGCTTTCGGTAGCTATGAGTGCATAGCCGAGCACGAAAACGACAATAATAGAAATTGTAAGTGTAGTCATTACTTCTTATTTATTATTAGATATTCTTTTTTTCCTTTATGTATGATTTGGTACTCACAATTGCCAAACGGTTGCAAAGATACAAAAAGAAAAGCAATAACCATCCTTTTCTGTATTATAATTATATGAAATCGTTTACTTACTTACGGTTTTAACCTGATAATAACCGATTTCGACCAGTATGGTTGAGGCATTTCGTAAAACATGTAACATGAAATAGATATAAAACGTTATGGAAATGTAAAATCCGAAACAGAAGCATTGGCAGCTATCTGTTTCGGATTATCTTTTCATTTTCTTTCTTATTCTTCCTTAATCTTCCATTCGCTGATGGTTCGCTGGGTGCTGTCAAAGCTGATACCCACTTTTACCAATCGCTTACCTTCAGAATGATAAGGCAGCATGTAGCCCTTTTCATCTATCTGAGCCAAAGCCTCATCAGCACTCTTATCTACCTTCAGTTCGAAAACATATATCGTATCAGGCATGTGCATCACGGCATCAGCCCTGCCGATGGCACTCTTCACTTCTGTTCGGATATAGATATTGAGGAAGCTGAACATCAGATAGAAGATGGTCTGATAATGCTTCTCGCTATGATTCTCCAAATCGTATGGTATTGTAGCCAGATAGGTGCGCATGTGCTCCAAAGCAGCCTCAATATCGTTTCGATAAACCGCCTTGCAGAATCCCAAGAGAAATGCATCGTTGTCGGAACGACGAGGATTCACATAATGAGGAATCAATGAATTGAGCAATCCGTCGCGTACCTCCTTGTTTGGGATGCCTAGCGTATATTCCCGAAACATCGGTTCATATTTCTTGATGGTCAGATAGCCGCTCTGGTAAAGCAAAGGCAAGGCATCCGTCATTTCTTCCGTAGATAGATCAAAGGAGTTCAGTACTGCCTCCTGGCCCTCCAGAGAAGCCAGGTTGACATGATACTTATCCAATAGTTTCAAGAGGAAGGATGGAGTTCCGGAGCCAAACCAGTAAGGAGCAATCTTGCGTGCATTCAATGCCTTTACCAGACTGAACGGATTGAAAACATCTTCTGAATTCTCGCTGAAATGATAACCATCATAGAATTGCGTCAGCTCATTCAGACACTCCTCATACGTCATACCAAGAGTTTCACCCATAGCCTCAATATCCGGTTTCATCTGTGTAGTAAGTTCCGTCTTGCTGATACCACAGATAGCCGAATACTGGTCGAACATGCTGATATTATCGAGGTTGTTGAGTTCGCTGAAGATGCTGAGCTGCGAGAACTTGGTGATACCGGTGATGAAGGTGAACTCCAGGTATGGGTCGAGCTTTTTCAGAGGACTGTAGAAGTTCTGCATGATAAGACGCAACTGCTTGAGACCATCCTCCTCATGTACCACATCCAGCAAAGGAGCATCATATTCATCAATGATGACAACCACCTTTTCGCCCGTCTGCTTGTAAGCTCGCTTTACGATTCCATCCAGTCGGTCGTTTGGATACAATTCATCATCATCCCTGCCATAGAGCTTCTCGTATGGTTTCAGCTGCAAGTCGAGATAATGTTTCAAGCCTTCCTCATCAAAGTGCTTGGCACCGCTCAGGTCGAAGTGAAGCACAGGATGCTTCACCCAATCCTTCTCATAATCAGCAATGGCCAATCCCTCGAAAAGCTCCTTTCTTCCCTCGAAATAAGCCTGAAGGGTAGAGGCAAAGAGCGACTTGCCGAATCGTCTTGGACGACTCAGAAAGACATACGACATCTGCTTTTCCCTGAAATCCACGATATATTTGGTCTTATCTATATAGAGATAGCCATTCTCGCGGATTTTTTCAAATGTCTGAATTCCTACAGGATATTTATTTACTATTTTTGCCATATTCCTACATGCTTTACGTTTTGCGCTGCTAAGTTACGAAGAAAATCTGAATTAGCCAAGCATATTTTTGAAATTATCAGGAATCTCTTCCCTCAGCAACGCCAAATTCTCTGAAACAGTTTACTTATTTACAGTTTTAACCTAATAATAACAGATTTTCTTTGCGCATCTAACTGATTATTCTTACTTTTGCACATCATTAAGTAGTTTTTTAAAGCATCATCAATATGAAACAACATCTTTATTTGAAATATCAGCTTTGGCTTCTCCTCTTCCTTCCTACCAGTCTCATGGCACAGAACAAGGAAGAGAAGATGCCTGGACATATTACCAAAATACAGAAACTGGAGGATGTGAACGTAACAGGGAATCGTCCTCACTTCATCAGACTTAAGGGATATTATCGCAGTTACCAGACCAACGACTCTGTAATGAAATACTTCAACGACGGCATCGTGGAGTATTACATCAACCTGAAGAATGGAAAGACGGATCTCAATGCCTATTCCAAAAGAAATCTTCACAACAGCCGACTCGTTTCCGAAGACAAAAAGCGAGCATTCATGGTCAGCGACAAAGGAACCTTCCGACCTTGGCCGGAAGAGAAGACACTCATAGAACAATATCGAAAGAAATATCAGTTGAAAGATTCCATGGGTACTCAACTCGTCCTGCTCAATCAGCAGACAATAGGCAGTATTCAAACGGACAGCAGTCGGAATATCTGTCAGATAGAAATCAACCAGCTTCCTACCTACAAGAATCTGACGCACCAGCTTTTCGGTTATACCCAGACAGATATCTACGACCATGTGGTGGAAACCTATCAGATAAGTCCTGAAGATTACTATTCCTTCAAGGACCTGCTCTTCCAGAAATCTGACAACAGCTATCTTTTCTCTCATAAGAAAGACAAGCAGCAGCAACTCATCCATGTGATTACCGAGCTATATATCACGGAAAAGGAGTATGTAGAAAAGAAGCAATCCATCAAACCGGATTCTTCTACTCCCAAAGAATCAGCTGCCGACATTACCGATTTCTGCATCAGAAACAAGATACCTTCCTTGCCTGAAGCAACAGAGCAGAAGATGCAGCAGTTGACTCCCTATAATCCTGCAAACATGAAGGAAATAAAGGAGTAAGGGGGCTAAAAATATTGCCTGATGAAATCGCTTACTTACGGATTTCTTCCAAAACCCGTTCTATTTTGCGTATCCAGTGCTCATCGATTTCCACTTTTTCGGCATAAGACTTGAAGTTCATCACCACGTCTGAAATGTGAATCAGGATTACCTGCACAACATTATCTTTCATGTCTTACCCTTTCCTTCTTTTCATTCATTTTCTTCATTTGGCTAGGCAGCATTGGCAGCGGCGGCAAGAGTTTCTCTGCTTCCTGCAGAAATCCGATGCTCCTCAACAGAGAAAGAATAGTGCCAAAGCCTATGTTCTTAGCTTCGCCTTTTTCAAACTGGCTAATGGTGAAAATGCTCACACCAGCCTTTACAGCCACCTCTTTCTGAGTGAGATTGCTGAACAGACGATATTGCTTGAATCGTCCTCCCAATTCTGATATAATCTCAGAATTAGACTTTGCCTCTATACCATATTCTATAATCATGCTGCAAATATAGTAATTTCTCTATTTATCTCAAAACATAAGGTTAAATGTTTAAACTTTTTTAGTTGTTGAACAGGAAAAACATGCCGTAACATCTTTGTCGCAGCTTCGTCAATGCCTTTCAACCTCATTGCAACCACGGTGTAATAATGCTGCCGTACCTTTGCAACCGTAATCAAACGATATAGGTTATGAATGCTAAAAGGGGAATTATTGTATTAGGATTGCTCTCGGCGGCTAGCATGCCAACGTGGGCGCAACAGATTAAGGGTGTGGTTATCGACCAGAAATCGAAAGAGACACTCATCGGTGCAGTCATCACTGTGGATGGAACCAACGTGAAGGCTATCACCAACATCGACGGAAACTTCCAGATCGATGGACTGAAGAAAGACAAGACATATACTCTATATATTAATTATGTAGGATATAAGACTCAAAAAATTGACGGGGTTCAGGCGAAGGACGCAGACCAGGTGATTGCGCTGCAACCTGATGAACAGCAACTGAAGGAGGTGACCGTTACCGCTGTGGAAAGGCGTAATACGGATGCGGCAATGATACAGGTCGCCAAAAACAGTCCCGTCATCGTGAGCAATGTTTCGGCACAGGAAATATCTCGTACTCAGGATACGAATGCGGGTGAGGTGATACGCCGAGTGCCAGGCGTGAGCCTCATCGACGATAAATTCGTGATGGTTCGCGGATTGTCACAGCGCTACAACAATGTGTGGGTGAACGGAGGAGCGGTGCCTAGTTCTGAGGCTGATTCAAGGGCCTTCTCCTTTGATATCATCCCAAGTTCGCAAATCGACAACCTCACCATCGTGAAGTCGCCAACGGCTGAATATCCCGCTGATTACTCAGGCGGTTTCATCATCGTCAACACCAAGGAGATTCCGGCAGAAAACAGTTTTAATATCGCCGTAGGCGGAAACTGGAATACATCTTCTGCCTTCAAGGACTTTTCTTACTCAAAAGGTTCCGGAACCGATTTCCTAGGGTTCGACAATGGCTTGAGAAACCTGAATGGGGGCATCCATGCTGACCTGAATCAACAACTCGATGCCAACGGAAAACCGATGGGCGATTATGCTACTTCGCTCCTGGGCAACGGGCTTAATAATGATTGGCTCATCAAGAACAAAAAACCTTTGGGCGACTTGAAACTGGCGGCCAGCCTGAACCAGCGCTGGATGCTCGGCGGAAGAACACTCGGCATGCTCGCTGCCTTGAACTATACCAACGAATACCGCACCTACGAGAACATGGAGAACAATCTCTATGGCATCTATGATGCGGCAAACGACAAGCCGAACTATCTTCGTCACTCTGTTGACGACCAGTATAATAATAACGTGAGACTCGGAGCAATGCTCAACTTCACCTTCCTTTCCAAGGACGGCAACCACAAGTATCAGCTCAAGAACATCTTCAACCAGTTGGCTACCAGCCGATATACCTGGCGTGATGGCGTGAGCGCCCAGTCGAATTTGGAGCGAAGCGCAGAGTATTACTACCGCAGTAGAACAACATATAACGGTCAGCTTACCGGCAAGCACACCTTCACTAGCGATGCCCTTGACTGGAGCATCGGGTATGCGTATGCCAACCGCCATTTGCCTGACCGTCGTAGATACCTCATCGACGATGCTCTCGAAACGGGCGTTTATGCCCTGAGCACCGGCAACGACATATCCCGCGAGTGGACTCAACTCGACGAACACATTCTCTCACTTGGTGTAAATGACAAGCACCACTTCAAGTTTGGCAACTTTGAGCCAGACTTGCAGGTGGGTGCCTATGGGGAGTATCGCAGCCGAGAATACCAGACCCGCAACTTCATCTACAACTGGAATGTTTCAGCTAACAACATGCCATCCGGCTTCCGCCACAGCCATATCCCTACCCTGCTCTCCAGCGAGGCAAACATGGGTTACGACAAGCTGTATCTTCTGGAGGAAAAGCAGATGCGCAATAACTACCGCGGACACAACACCTTAGGCGCCGGATACCTGGCGATGTCTCTCCCCTTTGGCAAACTCGGCATCCACGCCGGTGTCCGCTTCGAGCATAATGATATGGAACTCATCTCCAATTCCCGTGACTACGAGAAGAGTGAATCGAGCCGTCATTACAAGACCGATGATGTTTTTCCATCTCTCAATACTACATACAAGATCAACGACCAGCACCAGGTGCGACTGTCGTATGGCCGCAGTATTAACCGACCGGAATTCCGTGAAGTATCGTCGTCGGTGTATTACGACTTCGACCTTGCCAGCAATGTGCAGGGAAACACTGAGTTGAAGAACTGTTATGTCGATAACCTCGACCTGCGATATGAGTGGTATCCATCCCGTGGAGAGCTCATTTCGCTAGCAGTCTTCTACAAGCACTTCGATTCTCCTATCGAGTGGACCTACACGGTGGCAGGTGGCACAGACTTGATTTATTCCTATAAGAATGCGAAGAGTGCCAACAATTACGGTGTGGAGCTGGATATCAGAAAGAATCTCGGTTTCATAGGATTGAAGGATTTCAGCTGGTCGTTTAATGGTGCCCTCATCAAGAGCAAGGTGCAGTTTGAGAAGGGTTCGAAAGAGGAAAACAGACCGATGCAAGGTCAGTCGCCATACCTTATCAACACCGGCATCTTCTATAAGAACGAGCCATTGAAGATGGATATCGCCCTGCTCTACAACCGCATAGGCAAGCGAATCATCGGTGTGGGCAGAAGCGAGGGAAGCACGGGCGATGACTCCAATTCCCGAGTACCTCACAGCTACGAGATGCCTCGCAACACCATCGACTTCTCGCTGGCAAAGAAATTCGGCAATCATCTGGAGCTGAAGCTTAACGTAAGAGATCTTCTTGCAGAAAAGATATATTACAAGCAGTTTGCTGATGTAACGTATAGCGACGGAAGCAGGAAGCAGGTAGAAGAGATTTCAAAATGCTACAAGCCGGGCAGAAACATCGGTTTGCAGGCAATCTATAAATTTTAAATAATAAGAATAATTAGATGTTTGTTTAATAAAACAGGAAACAATGATGAACAAGATGTATTTCTATGGATGCATGGGCATCCTCGCAGCATCTGCCATGTTGAGCAGTTGCAGCAGTGACAATGACGATCCAACTCCTTCTCCAAATCCAGGACCAGAAGTAGTTTACAAGTGGACAACCAATGGCGGCTTGAAGGCTTGTGACCACATTCTCTTCGGAACAGATGACAAGGAAAACGCCAGCGGTACACAGATTGGCAACGGCGACCAGGAGTTCGTCTTCACAGGCAAGCAGACTTTGAAGAAAGGCACTTATCTCCTCAAGGGATGGATATATATTGCAGATGGTGCTGAGCTTACCATCGAACCGGGAACTATCATCAAGGGCGACAAGCAGACCAAGGCGGCACTCATCGCAGAACGTGGCGGTAAACTCATCGCCAAGGGTACAGCCACAGAGCCTATCGTCTTTACATCTGAAGAGGCTGCCGGCAGCAGAAAGCCTGGCGACTGGGGTGGCATCATTCTCTGCGGTAAGGCTAAGAACAACCAGCATGAGCAGCAGATAGAGGGTGGTCCTCGTACCAAGCATGGTGGCTCAGATGATGCTGACAACTCAGGAGTCTTGAGTTATGTACGCATTGAGTTTGCCGGTTATCCATTCCAGAAGGATAAGGAAATCAACGGTCTGACCTTCGGTTCTGTAGGCTCAGGCACACAGATAGATCACGTTCAGGTATCTTATTCTAACGATGATTCCTTCGAATGGTTTGGCGGTACCGTGAACTGCAAGTATCTCGTAGCCTACAAGGGTTGGGATGATGATTTCGATACCGATAACGGTTTCTCAGGAAAGGTGCAGTATGGTCTTTCTCTGCGCGACAGCAAGATAGCCGATACCTCTCAGAGCAACGGTTTCGAGAGCGACAACTGCGCCGATGGTGCTACCGTGGACCCTCGTACCAAGGCAACTTTCTCTAACATCACCTTCGTAGGTCCTAAGGTATTGGATTCTAAGTTCCAGAACACCACCGATTATATCACAGCCGGAGCATACAATCCGAACAACGGTTCAGCCCTCGGCAAGTTCCAGGCAGCCATGCAGATTCGCCGTTCTTCTAACCTCAACTGCATCAACTCTGTAGCCTTAGGTTGGCCTATCGGTTTGATTGTTGATGGTGAGAAGGGTGAAACCGTGAAGGATGCCAAGGATGGCAAGTTCAAGCTTCAGAATGTATATTTCGCTGGTATGGATGCCGTTGGTACAGATGCCAACAAGAAGTATGAGGATTATCTCTACGATGCAGCGAAGAAGCAGGATATCGACAAGAATCAGAAGTCATACAGCAACACCTTCTTCTTTGCAGAGCAGAGCAACAAGTATTTTGATTCATGGACCTCATTGGTAGGTGCTGATGGTTATACTCCTATAGCAGGAAGCCCATTGCTCGGTGCTGCAAGTTTCAATGGCTGGACAGGTTTCGACACCGTAAGCTACATCGGAGCCTTCGATGGCAGCAACAACTGGATGAGCGGTTGGACCAACTTCGACCCTCAGAATGCAAAGTACTAAAAGAAGAATAGCTAATTTCTATTTTGACTATAAGGTTTTCTTTTATTGGGGCATGGCGCAGTGATTTGCGCCATGCTTTTTTTGTTGGGTTATGGAGGGAAATGAGGTTATTGCCTTTTTTTTTGCAACAACCACGAAATGCAACTGGTGTATATTTTGCAACAGTTCAGATGCCTGTCAATACCCATGTACGGCGTTTCACCGTATCAAGTCTGCCTAAGACAGTCTCCTTAACTAAGGGATATAAATTTCTATCTCTCGAAAACAAGATTGTCTATCTAACCTTGCGAGTTTCTGCAGCCATGGTAGTCTCGTTGGTTGCATTTTCTTCATTAACTTCTCTTTGCTTGCTTACATTTTTCAATACAGCTTTTCGACAGCATATTTTGCCCATTTACAATGTTATTTTTTAGTAATTTCATCTTATAAAACAAAAAGAAAGCCGTTTGCTTAAAAATAAAGATGCATTTATTCCACCTTTTCATTTTTTTATTGTACCTTTGCACTGGAATTTCGCCTTTCACGGCATTTTTCCAAGACATTGTGGGTAAAAATTACGCATTCGCTATTATTTCGCGTTTAGCCAAGAGCCTCGGAAACTCTAATTGGAATAAAAAGCACGAAAATAATATGTGACAGGTGGCTCGTATTGTAGCTTCTGGAATACCAACAGCGATGCACACGCCATAGGGCGTGATGCATTCTTATAGGTATTCCGGGGCTCCATTCCGAGGCCGCCCCGTGCTAAACGCGATAAGAGGCATCACGCCTTTCTTATACCCTATTGCGTTTTGCGGATTGATAGTTGGGTGCAATTAGCAAACTATCAATCAAAGATATTGTATGCGCTACATAGGAAGTAAGATCTTGATGTTGTCCAACATCAAAAATGTTATCGACCAAAACACCGAGAATGTTCAGACCATTGCTGATGTATTTTCGGGGACAGGAGTCGTGTCACGATTCTTTAAGCAAAACGGATACTCCGTTTACTCTAACGACAGTTTATATATGTCGTACGTATTGAGCAAAGGAATGTTGGAAATGGACAATCCTATAAGTCCAAAGTTGAAAGAAACTATCAATCACCTCAACACTCTAACCATCGAAAATGCCAAATGGTTCGACATCAATACAGCTTTTATCTACCAGAACTATTCTCCAAACGAGAATAGTAAAAGGATGTATTTCCAAAATAAAAATGCCATAAAGATAGACTTGATAAGGCAAGAGATAGAACGATTGAAACCACAAATTACAGAAAGTGAATATTTCTATCTTTTAGCTTTGCTTATCAATGCCGTACCATATGTATCCAACATAACTGGCACTTATGGAGCATACTTGAAATTCTGGGACAAAAGGACTTACAATTCTCTTGTTCTCCAAGAAACAGAAATTTTGCACAGCAACGTTGATTGCAAATGCTACAATATGAACGCCACTGATTTTGCTCAGCAAGTAGTAAGCGATTTGGCCTATCTCGACCCTCCCTATAATGGCAGGCAATATATGCCAAACTATCATATACTCGAAACTATTGCAAGATACGATTACCCACAGATAAAAGGTATAACTGGCATGCGTATCGATCCCGAAAAGATGTCGGATTTCTGCAAGAAGAGCAAGGCAGAACAAGCGTTTCGGGAATTACTGACAAATCTCAACTGTAGATACATCTTATTATCATACAACAACGAAAGTTTGCTGTCCACAGACATGATGTCTCAAATCATTCAAGAAGCAGGAATCAGACAAACATTCAGATTGTTCGAATATGATTACAGAAGATATAAAAACAAAATTCCAAACAATGCCGCAGACTTAAAGGAACAACTCTATTTTATCGAAAAAAAACTATGATGAAGTCTCCTCTCAATTACATCGGCGGGAAGTACAGGCTATTGCCCCAAATACTTCCTTTGTTTCCAAAACAGATAAATACCTTTGTCGATTTATTTGCTGGAGGACTTGACGTGTCTATCAATGTAGATGCCCAACTTATAATCTGTAACGACATCAACAATTACGTCATCAGTCTTTTTGAATATTTCAAAGAAACCAGCATAGATGATTTAACAAAGCAAATTCAACTGGTTATCGAAGAATATCAACTAAGCAAACAAAACAGAGACGGATATAATTCTCTACGCAAAGAATACAATCGGACACACCAACCGCTTCACCTATTCATGCTTGTTTGCTACGGCTTCAACCACCAGTTCAGATTCAACAATAAAGGAGAATTCAACAATCCATTCGGCATAAACAGGAGCTCATACAATGCCAACATCGAACACAATCTCAAGCAAATGCATAACATCCTAAGAAACATAGAATTTCATGTTTGCAACTTCAGAGAGTTCGACCTTACGTTTATGAGCATAGGAGATTTTCTATATGCAGACCCACCTTATTTAATATCCTGTGGTTCGTATAATGATGGCAAAAGAGGATTTGCAGGTTGGAGCGAACAAGACGACCTGCTTCTCTTTAAAAAACTGGATGACCTCAACGAGCGTGGAATCAGCTTTGCTTTGTCGAATGTTATCGAGCACAAAGGTATGAACAACGAGACCTTGGCAAGATGGGCCAACAGATATCACATCCATTATCTGAAAGCTGATTATTCCAACTCCAACTATCAGGCTGCGGTTAGCAATACAAAAGAAGTTTTAATTACAAACTATTGAGAATATGGCAACAAGAACTTTCGGTTGGATTCAAAATCCTTCATCCACGGACACTCTAAAAGACATTCTCGGGCTTTTTGTCCAAGGCTCGAAATTCTATACCTATATGACAGAAAAAAGATTGCCTCTGTTGGCTAGCGCAGGACTATTCCAAACACCCAATCTTTACTTGGAGTTTCAAAAAATTCTCAGAGCGAACAAACCTATTGCATATAATGTCCTTAAAGGAAAAGGAGCTGGAGGTGGAAGCAGAAAAAACGCCAAATGTTCTGGACTTGCCCAAGCTGCGGTTACAGGACAACAATGCCAAACATATACTATTGACAACAAAATTATAAAAATAAAGAAACCATATACTGACGACTGGACAGCAGATGGCTTTATAAGATGGGCAGTATCTCTCGGCTTTCTCAACTACAACTATTCAGATGATACTTGCAGTATAACACTATTAGGCATAGACTTTGTCAATGCAGAAAACACAAAAGAGAAGAACGACATATTAGGCCGAGCTTTCTTGTCGTATCCACCTGTATGCAGAGTCATGGGATTATTATGCAAATACCAACACATGACCAAGTTTGAAATTGGAGCGAAACTTGGATTCACCGACGAAGCTGGTTTTACCTCTTTTCCACAGAACATTTGGGTTCAGGCCTACGAGGAAGCTACAGATGCTAACGAAAAGAAGAAACTACGCTCTGACACCGAAGGCTCTTCAGATAAGTATGCCCGTATGATTTGCAACTGGCTTGAATCCATCGGTTGGGTAAGCAAGAAACCGAAAACCGTAAAGGAAACTTTTGGCTCGAAAACATACGAATGCGAGATTACATCTGCATTTGAAATAACCGCAATGGGCATCATCAATTACAGGAAAGCCATAGGTATGTCGAAAAGTCCAAGAATCCCGAAAATTGTGTATAGAGAGATGTTGGCAAGCAAAGCATCTGATGCCAATTATCTGCGAATGCGCAGAACTTTAATCATCGAATTTCTAAGTAAGCACAAAGCCAAAACTATAGAAGAGATTGTATCCTTCCTTGCCACCAAGGGCATTCAAGAAAAAGCCACGACCATCAGAGACGATATGACGGGGCTCATTAATATCGGCTTGGACATTGAGAACGAAGGCGATACCTACAAACTCAGAGACATCATTACGAAACTAAGGTTCTACGAGGAAAATATAACGAAAGAAACAACAGATGCCATTGTCGTAAAAGACAGAGCAAGAGTTAGACTGCATAATATCAATCACAAATATCTCACGCTCATTGATTACGCATTTTCGGGCAAGAACAATTGCACTGAATTTGAAATTTACACCATAGACTTGCTGGTCAACGAACTTGCATTCAATGGAGTTCATCTTGGGGGTACAAGAAAACCTGATGGTATTTTCGATTATAATCAACAAGGCATTATCATTGACAATAAAGCATACTCTAAAGGATTTACCATAACCAGAAGTATGGCTGACGAAATGGTAAGATACATACAAGAGAACAACGACAGAAACCCAGAACGAAACAAAACCCAATGGTGGTTAAACTTTGGCGACAATGTCGATCACTTTAATTTCGTCTTCATCTCTTCAATGTTCAAAGGCGAGGTAAGACACATGCTCAACAACATCAAACAGAGTACAGGAGTTGACGGTTGCGTGCTTACAGCAGAAAACTTATTGTATTTTGCCGATGCCATCAAAGGTGGTACCGTAAAACGAACGGACTTCATAAACTTGTTTGGAAAGAATGACGAACTGGTATATCCATACAATTAAAAAAAGAAAATGGAAGAATTTATATTAAGAAAAGGAGATTGTATGCAAGAGCTATCTCTTATAGACCAAACAATAGACATGGTATTCGCTGACCCTCCCTATTTTTTATCTACAGGAAATGGAACTGTAAAAATTGGCAATAGATATGTCAGCTTCGACAAGGGAGAGTGGGACCACATTCGCTCCAAGGAAGAGATATATCAATTCAATTACAAATGGCTTTCACTTTGCAGAAAAGTACTGAAAGATTCTGGAACGATCTGGGTTTGTGGCACTTACCACAATATTTACGAAGTAGCAAACTGCATGAAAGACTTAGGATTCAAGATTCTGAATATGATAGTATGGCAAAAAGCTGACCCTCCCAAAACGCTCACAGAACAGCGCTTTAATTTCTCAGCCGAATACATTATTTGGGCAAGAAAATGCGAGAAAGTTCCTCACTATTTCAATTACCAACTGATGGAAGCCATGAATAATGGTGTCCATATGCCAGATGTGTGGAAACTGCCCGCACCAGGAACATGGGAAAAGGTTTGTGGCAAACATCCAACCCAAAAGCCTTTACGACTCCTGTACCGTATCATTTTGGCTTCAACACGAACTGGAGAAACCATCTTAGACCCATTCGCCGGGAGCTGTACGACAGGCATAGCTGCAAACTTACTGGGCAGAAACTTTATTGGCATTGAACAAGAAGAGAAATACATAAGATTAGGACTAAAGCGAAAAGCAGAAATCGAGGAGAAAGCAAAAGCCGAGCAAATCTTCAAGCATATGTCTGAGAATCCAAATGAAGTACAAGTTCTTGTAAATCATGTCAGAGCCAGCATCTTACCAACAATGATAGAAAAAGGAATTACCTATATGCGAGCAGGAGACTCCAAAGGCTCAATATTGGTTACCTCAGGATTTGAGCGGATGGGGTATATATTGTTACATACAGGTGGAGAAAATTGTCATTTATTCAAACTAAAACAGCAAGGCTGTTTTCAAATTTGGACAAAAGAAACTTTGGAGGCACAAGGATTTCATCCTGAACATGCTTCTTATTATATGGTTCTTCATTTTGACAACCATAAAGAAATTCCTTTTTCTACTTTACCCAAGCTTAGACAAGGAATCAACACATATCGTTCTAAGATAAGACCACTAAGCGATTTTATTGGAACAAAATAATAATTCAAAACAATTCATCACATGTATAAAAAACAGACTTTACTTTTCCCTTCAGCCAGAGATTGTTGGTTCTGGACGAGAGGTAATCTTGTTATCGCACTTTTGCTGGCAACAACCACGAAACGTAACCGTTGCATATTTGCAACGGTTCAAAAAGCATAGAATCCGCTCTCGTTGACAAACGATCAACTTATACCAGCGCTTTGCTGCTATTCCATCCTTCCTTATACCAGTCACTACCCATACGTCGTGTTTCACGACACAAGGGTAGTAACAGGCAAGAATAAGGATGGAACTGCAGCATAACGTTTCCAACAGATGCTGTTTATCCTCTTCTCGCTCTTGACAACTTATGTGGTAGATGTAGAAGTGCACAGTTCGAAACATCTTAGTATAGTCTTCAAAAGAGCTAATTGAAGTTGTCAGAAGAGTTACAATCTGTTTTTAGAAGATATAGCTCCTAAGACCGCACATCAGCTGTTGTGCGGTTGCACATCAACTGTTGTGCACATGTCGCCCAGCTGTTATGCATGCGTGTTTCAGCTGATGTGCGTTCTCTTTGTACAAGAGGCTAGCTATCTTTATCATTCCTCTTCAATCATCCAATCCGCAATATTGCCCTGGGTAGAATCAAAGTTGACACCTACTTTCACTATAGGTTTCCCGCAAAGCGCAAAGCGCTGGGCATAGTTCTTGAGGTTGATTTGCTGCAAAGCCGTCTGGGCATCCCTGTTCAGCTTCAGCTCTATGATATAGAGACGGATGTCGGTCAACAGCACGATATCTACCCGTCCATTGGGAGTGTGCACTTCTACATCTACCACATAGCCAGTCAAGAGCGAGAAGATGATAAACAGCATCTGCTGGTAATGACCTTCATGGTTGGTGACATTGCAATATGGCACAGTTCCCAGGAAGGTCTGGAGCAGCTGTAATGCTCCGTCCATATCATCCTGACGGATAAGCACAGACATCTGAGCGATGGTGACATCTCCATTCTGGGCAAACATTCCTTCCAGATAGTTAGGAAGAAGACTCTCGAACAATCCTACTTTGATTTCCTTGTTCGGCAAATCAAGAGTATAGAGCTTGCTGGTCTTGTCATAATCTTTGATGGTAAGATAGCCACTTTGGTATAGCAAAGGGGTTATGGCCGTCATGTTCTCTGTCGGGGCATCAAAGGCTGATGATTTAGCATACATCTTTCCAAGAGTTGCCGGCAAGACATGAAACTTCCGCATCATGTTAATCAGGTAGGTTGGAGTGCCGGAAGCGAACCAGTATGAACCGAAATCCTGATTGGCAAAACAGTTGAGCAGACTGAACGGATTGAATATATCTGACGATTGGGCAGAGAAATGATAACCATCGTAATTCATTTTCAGTTCTTCGATGGCAGTTTCTCTTGTGGAGCCTAGCGATTTTGCCAATTCATCAATGTCGTTCGACATCTGGGTGAGCAGCTCCTCCTTGGTGATTCCACATATTCCCGAATATTCCCTGTTCATCGAAATATTGGTGATATTATTCAGTTCGCTGAAGATGCTGAGTTGCGAAAACTTGGTGATACCGGTGAGGAAGACAAAGCGGAGATATGGGTCGCAATCCTTCAATGGACTATAGAAATTACGCATGATATTGCGAAGATCCTTGAGATTATCATCCTCGTGTGCTACATCAAGAAGAGGAGCATCGTATTCATCGATGAGCACGACCACCTTCTTTCCCGTCCGTCTGTACACATTCATAATCAGGTTTGCCAATCTCACATTCGGATCAACAGCATCATTTTCTATACCAAACTTCTTTTCATTCAAGCCGATGATATAGAGCAGGTATCTTTCCAGTTGCTCCTTCTCCATGTGTTTGCCCATAGCCATACTGAAATGGAGCACAGGATAATGTTTCAAAAAGATGCATATCTATCTTCAAACGTTGATGTCCTGAAACAGGACATCAAACTTCATTTGCCTTAATCCATGAACTTGATCATGTCCTGGCGTCTTGGCTTTGCCTCCGGCGATTCGTCAGGATAACCCAGGGCGATGCAGTAGAGCAGCTTGTAATTCTTAGAGAATGCCATGCGATCGAGGTAAGGCTTGGCAGATGGCGAATCCAATATCCAACGGGCAGAACTGCCCAGGCAGCAGGAGCCAATGCCTTTTGCCCATGCTGCAAGAATGATGTTCTCGCCAAGCAAACCGCAATCTATCTGTGCCATATCATAAGTCGTATCGTAGGCGATGCAAACCACACATGGAGCATTCACGAAGATGTTCTTGAAGCCCTTGCGCTCTGCTATCTTAGGATTATCCTTTACCACGGCTTGGGTTATCGAATCGATGAGTGCAGGAGAATCTATCACTCTGATTTCGTACGACTGCAGGTTCTGACCGTTTGGCGCATGGATGCCGCATTTAAGAATCTCGTTCAGGGTATCGCGGCTGATGACGGAATCCTTGTAAGCACGGATGCTTCTGCGACTCATCATCAAATCGGTTACCACACTTGCAGAGTCAACGCTGGTCGTTTCCTCCGGCTGTCTGTTCTCGTTGCAGGCAGTCAACATCAGTGTAGCTGCCAATCCTAAAAAAAACTTCTTCATATGATTCATGATTAAACTTATATTCCTATTAGTATATACCCATGTAGCGCTATTAGTATTTATCCACGTAGCGTTATTAGTATATACCGTGCAAAGATAGCAACAAATACTGGTATTCAAGAAGATACGTTATGATTTTTAAGAGTTTTTATCGGTCTCTCCGCCATTCTTTTAACAAGTATATATCATAATAGCCAAACATTTTCCACCTATTTTGCTAGAATTTCCCAAAAACTTCGTATTTTTGCAATGGCTTTATGCAAGATAAGCTGTTTATAAAATCATCAAACGTAGAATTATGGAAAGAAAAAGTTATTCTATAGATATAAATCGCATTGCACAATATGCCATGTATGCATATTGCATTTTCGCATTGTTTTCGCTGGCATTTTTTGTTTGCGGACAAGCGGGCTTATCCTTCAGAACAAGTCCCATCCTGATTCCAATAAGTCCCATTCTGGTTACCATCAAGCAACTGGTCTTGCAGCTCGCCCCTATAGCTTTATGGGGAATATTCCGCTACACGCTACCGGCAGGCGTAAAATTGCTACGACGCTGCAGCGAGTTGATGGTACTTTACTATGTGCTCTCATTCATCCTGGGCCAATGTTTCAATCTTCATCTCGTAACGATGATGCAGAACGGACAAATTACCCAAATGGCTTCCATACTCACCTGGACAGAAAGCACGATGGGCCTGATTTCCGTCATCGCCTCCCTGGTAGCCGGCTGTCATCTGTGCAGCAAGCACAGGGGCAACATGCGCAAACTGGGCATAGCCCTTGTCCTGGTTTTCATCGCATGGCTGCTATGCTCGAATCTCCTCCCTGCAGCAGTGTTTTATCTGGCTGGCAACACCCGGCAGACAGCCTTCACCTGCATGAATCTCATCAGTATGATAACCACAACATCGGCTTATATATACGCATACTATAGGATGTTTCGGGCGATAGAAAGAAATTTGCAATGCACTGCAAATTTTACCAAGGAACACAAGAAATTTGCAATACACTGCAAATTTCCCGAAAAAGTTTCGTATATTTGCAGCGCATTTCATTTTTAGCAATCAAGATAGAATGCAAAATGAATAGCAAAGTGAATAAATAGAACATAAAGAGAATATGTGCTCGACTGGCTTATGGAATGCTATGATTCGCCTAAAAAATAAGACTCACATAGAAAAACAATGATGGAAAAGAATCAGATTTTTGAAAATATTATGAGCCGTACATCGGTGAGAAGTTATACAGAAAAGCCTGTAGAACAGGAGAAGGTGGAGATGATGCTGCGTGCCGGCATGGCGGCTCCATCGGCATGCAACAAGCAGCCTTGGCATTTTGTGGTTATCAACGAGCGGGAGATTCTCAACCAGATACCACAGTTCAGTCCTTATGCCAGCATGGTGAAACAGGCACCGCTCTCCATCGTGGTTTGCGGATGCCTTGACAAGACGCTGGAAGGCACAGAGCAGGAGTTCTGGATTCAAGACTGTTCGGCAGCCACGGAGAACATCCTGCTGATGGCTCACGGCCTGGGACTTGGCGGAGTATGGACAGCCCTCTATCCCCTGAAAGAACGGTACGAGGGAATGCAGCAACTGCTGCATCTGCCCAAGACGATGATTCCGCTCAACACCCTTATCATCGGATATCCGAAGAATCAGGTAGCAGCAAAGGATAAGTGGAAAGAGGAGAATATTTCCTATAATAAATGGATGGAGAAAAATTCATAATACAAGAAAGAAAAAGTATGAATATCAAGGAGAATTATCAACAATATGTAAGCCGATACGCTTCTGAGGTGGCTGCTCTGAAGCGTAAGAATACGGGATTTATAACGGGAGAGTTGTTGGCTTTTGGAGGCATCCTCGCCTTCCTGGTCTGCTATTTCGCATTGGATGGGGATACACAGAACTATCTGATGGGGGCGGTGTTGTGCCTGATTGCCTATCTGGGTATCAGAAGACTTGACGACAAGAATAAGGAGAAGATAGAGCATCTTTCGGCATTGCTCAAGGTTTATCAGGATGAAATCAAGGCTTGGGAGGGCGATTTCTCGCCTTTCGAAACGGGCGATTGCTATCAGAATCCGCAGCATCCTTATTCCTTCGACCTCGATGTCTTCGGCAAGAGTTCGCTGTTCAACCGCATCTGCCGAACCATCACATCGGGCGGTTCGGAGGCACTCGCCAGGAATCTTACCCGGGAAACGCCTCTGAGCATGGAGGATATCAAAAGAAGAAGGGATTTACAGAAGGAATTGGCTGGAGAAGGCGAAAACTGGCGAATGGAATTTCTGGCACTTGGCGAAAAGAACAGAAGCCAAACTGCGGATGGCAAAATGGTGAATGGCAAGATGAAGAAGATTGATTCTGCTGCGGTGGTGGATGCGATGCAGAAGGTTTCGAAGATGGAGGTGCCGGCATGGTTTGGGTCTCCGGTTTCGCTCGTTATCGGATGGCTGCTGATTATCGGAGTCATCGGTTCTGTGATTTTATCGATATGCGATATGGTTTCGGTGGATTTCGCCTTGTGGTGGGTGTTGGTTCAATACATGGTGGTGTTCTTTGTCTGCAAGCAGACACTTGACAAGATAGACAGCAATGGCGGCAAGCTTCGCCATCAGCTCATCGCCTATGCCCAGATACTTCAGCTTATCAACAGGCGCAATTTCCATAGCGAATCAGGCAAGGAAATGCAGGATTCCCTGGCAGATGCCCTGCCTTCCTTTGCCCAACTGGAAAAGATATTGAAGGGGTATGACAGAAGAGGCAACAAACTCGCTAATTTCTTCACCGATGCCTTCATGCTGAGCGATTTCTTCCTGGTTCGCAGTTTTCTGAAATGGAAGAATACCTATATGGTGAAGATGGAGGAATGGATACATATCATCAGCGAGATGGATGCAATGGTTTCGATGGCGGATTTCAGATATAATCATCCGGAGGCAGAAGAGGCGGAATTTGTTTTGGGAAGTCCGGAAGCAGATACAGATAGCGATGTTTCTGAAAATGCAGGAATCGGAAGTCCGGAAATCGTGTTCGAGGGAAAGAATCTCTATCATCCTTTCCTGGGTGCCAAGGCGGTGAAGAACGATTTCACCATCAAGGACGGCAACTATTATATCATCACCGGAGCCAACATGGCGGGAAAGAGTACCTTCCTGCGTTCGCTGGGCGTGAATTATATCCTGGCAATGGCGGGTATGCCGGTGTTTGCAGATCAACTGAAGATTTCACGTTTCAGATTGTTCTCGAGTATGAGAACCACCGATGATCTTACGCATGGCATTTCTTATTTCAATGCAGAATTGATCAGATTGGAGGAACTTCTGAAGTTCTGCAAGGAAAGTGCAGAGGGAGAGTTCTGCAAGGAAAGCATAGCGGGCAATAAGGAGCCACTCCGAACGCTGATTATTCTGGATGAGATTCTGAAGGGAACGAATTCATTGGATAAGCTGAATGGTTCGAGAAAGTTCCTCGAAGCCATTGCCAAACAGCCGGTGAGCGGTATCATTGCTACCCACGATTTGGAACTCTCCAAGATGGAGAATGATGCATCAGGAAAATTCCACAACTATTGTTTCGAGATAGATTTGGGCACGGATGTTACCTATACTTATAAGATACAGAAGGGTGTGGCAAGAAACCAGAATGCCACCTTCTTACTGAATAAGATTCTGGAGAAATATTAGAATAAAAAGAGAAACTCCCGATAATTTGATCGGTTTCAAATTATCGGGAGTTTTCCTTTTAAATTAAACATTATAGCTCAACGCTATCCAGGCGGAATTTGAGCAAGCCGGCTGGTACCTTTACCATTACCTCTTCACCTGCCTTCTTACCCAGAAGGGCCTTGGCGATAGGCGACTTGATGGAAATCTTGCCACTATGCAAATCAGCCTCGTGAGGATTCACTATGGTATAATTCATGCTGCACTTGTTGGCGAGATTGGTAATCTTAATCTTGCTCAACAAGCCAACGGTATCACTCTTCAGGCGAGACTTGTCGATGACACGGGCATTCTCCAAAACCTTCTGCTTGAAGCTGATGCGGCTCAACAGTTTGCCCTGCTCGCGCTTGGCAGCATGATACTCGAAATTCTCGCTGAGGTCACCCTTGTCACGAGCCTCAGCTATCGCATCGCGAACGGCTGGCAACTCTACGTTAACCATGTGTTGAAGTTCGGCCACGAGCTCATCGTAGCCTTCCTGAGACATATATTCCATATTTCCTATTTTTCTAATTTCTTATTGTTATGAATGAAGATTTTTTATTCGGGGTGCAAAGTTACTAGTAAATCACGAAATCACCAAACTTTTTCAGTAAAAAAGTGAAGGAAACTAAAGATTAGAAAAAACAGAAGCATCCAAAATCATTATTTTTGGGTATTGCAGAAGTAGATAGATATTCTTACCTTTGCAACCCATTTAGTAGAAAACAACAATGTTTAAATGTTTATTAGAAAACAACAATGAGAGGAAAAAAGAAAAAACGTTTTACATGGAAGAAATACCATCGTTGGTTCGGACTTGTACTGTCTGTCTTTATGCTGGTATTCTGCGTATCAGGCATCATTCTGAATCATCGCCAGCTATTCGCCGGTTGTGAGGTAAGCAGAAGTTTGATGCCATCGGCTTATCATATCAAAAATTTCAACAACGGCATCATCAAGGGTTCTATCAAGATCAATCACCGCATCAGCAAAACTCCAAGTGATTCCATCCTGGCGTATGGTTATGGTGGCATCTGGCTTACCGATGCAGAGATGAAAAGCTGGAAAGACTTTAACAAGGGATTACCCAAAAACGTGGATGGCAGGAATATCCGAAACATGGTGCAGACGAAGAATGGAGAAATCTGGTGCGCAGCCATGATGGATGTATATCGCTTCGACGGAAAAGAATGGAAGATGTTTCCGCTCGCAGATAATGAAGAGCGTATCGCTGACATTACATTAACCAAAGACAGCACAAGCATCATCGCCATGACCCGCTCTGCCGTTTATGAAATATCCGGTAAGAAGACGGATGCAGCCAACGAAAAGAGGGATGCGATCAGCGAAAAGACGAATGTTACCCGCAAAATCATCGGTCAACCGGAAGGTTTTGTTCCGAAAGTTACCCTTTTCAAGACCGTTTGGAACCTGCATAGCGGTGCTTTCTTCGGATTAGCCGGAAGATTGGTGGTGGATGCCATCGCCATCGTACTTATCATCCTTTCGATAACGGGCATCATCCTTTTCATTCTGCCTTACCGTATTCGCCGACAGAAGAGATTACAGGCAAGAGAAAAGATGCAGAAGCTTGGCAAGCAGATGGTTTTCAATGCAAAATGGCATAATAAATTAGGATACACGACTATCATCCTTACACTTTGGCTAGCGATAACAGGTATGTGTCTCCGTCCACCATTGATGATACCTCTTGCCATGAACAAAACCACAGAAAAGGTGAAGGATGGAAATGTCTGGCACGATAAACTTCGCGCTATCCGTTGGGATGCTGCAGAGGGCAACTGGCTTGTTTCTACCTCAGAAGGATTCCTGAGAGTGGATGAGCATTTCCAGCATAAACCTATCTTATTAAATAAGGAGAAGGCACCAAAGGTAAGTCCGATGGGAGTGAATGTTTTCGAGAGTGATGGCAAGGGTGGTTGGCTGATAGGATCATTCAGTGGCATGTTCCGTTGGAATCCGGAAAAGAATCTGATTGTGGATTATTTCACAGGGAAAGCCAACCAAGGAAAATCGATGATTCCGATTTCGAGCCATCTGGTTAGTGGCTATTCTCGGGATTTCTTTGATGGAAAAGAGGTGGTTTTCGATTATAGCAAAGGGGCGAGCTTAGGTGAAACAGCATCTACCCCAGAGTTGCTTTCAGCCATCCCCATGTCGCTTTGGAATGTGGCATTAGAACTTCATGTGGGTAGATGCTATTCTCCATTCTTAGGGCCTCTTTCCGACCTTTTCGTCTTCATCTCCGGCTTGCTGATTACGCTGGTTTTGCTATCCGGCTATATCATTCTGCATCGGAGAAAGAAGAAGAGCCCCAAACTTCCTCAGAAATCTCTCTAACCAAATCAATCTTTGCCCATTGCTCAGCATCGGTCAGTTTATTGCCGATTTCGCAAGAGGCGAAGCCGCATTGAGGACTGAGGCTCAGGCGATTGAGAGGGATATATTTGGCAGCTTCGTGGATTCTGGCGATGACCGTAGCTTTATCCTCCAACACAGGAGATTTAGAGGTTACCAGCCCCAGCACCACCTTCTTGCCATCAGCCACATACTTCAATGGCTCGAAACTACCCGAACGCTCATCGTCATACTCCAGATAGAAGGTATCTACATCTTCATGAGCGAAGAGATAAGGAGCTACGGCATCGTAGGCACCTTTGGTGGCATAGCAGGAATGATAATTGCCACGGCATACGTGGGTATTGATGCTCAACCCCTCCGGTTTGCCCTCGATGGCAAGGTTGTTCACCTTCAGATACTGCAGGGCTTCCTGCTCTAGGGTGAACCCTGTGCCCACCTTAGCCTTCCAGTAATCACTATCCACAATCATTCCCCAGGTGCAATCATCCAGCTGGATGGTGCGGCAACCGGCTGCATAAATCTCCTGGAAGAAGGTGCGATAAGCCTGGGCAATATCCTCAATCAGCTGGGTGGTGTTAGGATAGAACTTGCGGGTGTTCTCGGCATTCTTGCCACGGAACAATTCGGCAAGAAACTGTGCAGGAGCAGGAACCGTCTGCTTTGCCTCGAAGATATACTCGCCCTTGGCATCCAACTCTTCAAACTGCTTCACAAACAGGAAATCCTTGATAAAAGGATGATTCTCGCCGGTAATCTTGCCGGTCAGTTGGATAGAACCCTTGGTTGTCTCCTCGCCATGAAACTGATAGCCATGCTCCAGTTCGATATGTTCCACACCATTGAATCCCCACATAAAGTCGAGATGCCAATAGCTGCGGCGGAACTCGCCATCGGTGATATAAGGCAGACGATGCGCCTTCTGCTGACTGATGACCTCAGTAATCAGCCGGTCTTCTACGGCGCGAAGGTCGGTGGCAGAAATCTTGCCATCAGCAAACTTGGCTCTTGCTTCTTTCAACTCTGCAGGGCGCAAATAGCTGCCCACTGCCTCAAAATGTATATTTCTTACGTTGCTCATATTTTTATCTCCTTATTATTATTTGATGTGAATGACTCTTTATCCTGTCATTACCGATGAATGACGCTTTGCATCCGGAATTGCGGGTGCAAAGGTAAGAAGAAGAATTTTATTTGCCAAATATTCTCCGTAATTCAGAAAAATATACTATCTTTGCAGCGAATTAAGCAAATCAGCAGAATATTATTCTGTAAAAATGGATAAAATCAGTAATAAAGAAAGAATGGCTACAGAAGAAGATCTCGACGAAATCGATATCAAGATACTCAAGTTGTTGCAGCAGAACTCGCGACTCACCGTGAAGGAACTTGCCGCAAGAGTACACCTCTCCCCTTCTCCCACCTTCGAACGACAGAAGCGATTGGAGCGTGAGGGATACATCCAGCGATATGGAGCGATAGTGGATCATCACAAGATGGGACACAACGTAATCGTGCTCTGCAATATCAGGCTCAAGCAGCACACCCACGATTTGATTCAGCAATTTATGGATACCGTGCAAACCATCGACCAGATAACGGAATGCTACAACACCACCGGCGATTATGACTTCCAGATCAAGGTATATGCCCGGGACATGAAGGACTATCAGGACTTCATGCTCAATACCCTGGGAAATATCGACTGCATCGGAAGCCTTCACAGCATCATCGTAATTGGCGAAATCAAGGATTCGCATTATATCCCTGTGAATCAAAATAAGGAGAAGAGAAATTAAATCAAGAAAGAATGAAAGAGAATAAATATTAAGGAGAAAGAATTATGTTTTGGAAAAAGACCATCATCCTATACCTTGCTCTTCCCATGCTTTTCTGCCTTCCATCCAAGGCACAGAAGCCGGGAGATATCGTCAGCGAGCAAACCATCAGAAAACTTGGAGAGAAGCATTTCTTCTCCACATCCCCCATTCCTGATGATATTTTCCACCTGATGCAGGGGAAGACATATAAGAAAAACTGCACCATAGCAAGAAGCGAACTGCGATATCTGAGATGCCTGCATGTGGATAAAAATGGCAGAAACATCGTAGGTGAAATGGTGGCAAACAAGGCGATAGCCGCTGATGTACTCGATATCCTCAGAAAGCTATATAAGGCAAAATATCCGATAGAGCGAATGAGGCTTATCGACTACTGGGATGCCGATGACGAGAGGGCGATGAGGGACAACAACTCCTCCAGCTTCAACTTCCGATTCATCTCGCACACCCATACCGTTTCGAAGCATGGCAGGGGACTTGCCGTTGACATCAATACCCTATACAATCCCTATCATAAGCATTTGAAGAATGGCAAGGAAGTGGTAGAGCCAGCTACGGCACGACCTTATCTCGATCGTAACAAGCACCATACTTACATGATCAGAAAGGGCGATTTATGCTACCGGCTCTTCAAGGAGAAAGGGTTCCGATGGGGTGGCGACTGGAAACATAGCAAGGATTACCAGCACTTCGAGAAATAAGAACACAAGAAGGCTATGCTGTCGTTGCTTGAGATTCTGCAACAAATAGCATAGCCCTTTATTGTCTAACTGCACTCAATTACCTAACTGTACCAAACAGAATTATAATCTCTGCGGTCATCTTCCTCATTATAGAGGTTCTCATACTCAAGGTTCATTGCCTCGAATTTTTCCTGTGTCTGTTTCATGATAGCCCCTCCTATTACTTTAAGTCAATAAAATCGTTTCTATCTTTTGTATATGCAAAAATAGCAAAAAAGTGAATCGATGCTGTCAACTATTCAGAAAACTTTTGTATTTTTGCATCAGAAAGCCATATTTGGCGACATTAAGAACAATTAGAATGAAGAAATAATGAATATGAAGATACAGCATACATTTCGACTCAATCGGGTAAAGTGGCGCCACTGGTTATTGCTGGTACTGCTCCTCCTCGTTACTCTTGCCAAAATGATTCCTCTATGGGGATTCATCTACACCACCCGTATCTATCCGATTATCGGCACACTCCTTTCTCCCTTCTCAGGATTTTTTCCTTTTGCCGTAGGCGATATCTTCATCGCTCTCAGCATTGCCTGGGTTATCTTCTATCCCATCTACGAGATAGGATTGAGAAAGAAGCTTGCCAGGCGATACTTCTTCCTGGCAGCGAAGAGAGGCAGCTATCCCAAGAAGAAGGTTGTATTCGGAAGAGTGGCAGAATACCTGCTTTGGGTATATGCCTGGTTCTACATCGCCTGGGGATTGAACTACTCCCAGCCGAATATCTATGATAGAACAGGAATGAAGCCGGTGGAAGTAAGCGAAGCTAAATTCAAGGCATTCGCCTATCAATATGCCGACAGTCTTAACGCTTTAAGCATTTCTTCTGATATTGCCGGGAGTAGCATTTTCTCTGATAGCACCGTAGATGACGGCTTGAAAAATCGGGTGCGGGATACGGTTCTGAAGGAATATAATAAAATAGGTTATAAGGAGGGTATCAATGCACCTTTCAACCAGCATCCTCATGCCAAGACGATGGTATTCACACCCCTCAGTTCGATGTCGGGCGTTACCGGAAGCATGGGGCCTTTCTTCTGTGAGTTCACGCTTAACGGCGATATTCTCCCCCACGATTATCCTGCCACATATGCCCACGAGTTTGCTCACTTTCTGGGTGTAGCCAACGAGGGTGAGGCGAATTTCTACAGTTACATCGTGTGCACGGCATCGGCAGATAAGCAGGTGAGATTCAGCGGCTATTACCACATATTTTTCCATGTATTGAACAATGTCTTTGATATTCTTGGCGAAAAGGAGGGAGAAAGATTTCTGAAACACATCCGTCCCGAGATTATCCAACTGGCAAAGAGCGACCGCCACTACTGGCTCAGCAAGCGATGCAAGGCTTTGGATGCCGCCCAGGATTTCATCTTCGAACTCTACCTCAGGGGCAACCATGTGGCAGAAGGCAGGAAGAGCTATTCGGGCGTTATCGGCTTGATACTGGCTTGGGAAGAAAAAAAGAAATAATACTTGAATGGTACGATTATATAACCATCCAAAACGGGAAAAGTAAAAAAGGGGAATTATTTTTTTTTTGATACCTGCTTAATTTTTCCATTCCTTTTCTCTTTTAATATCATAGAGAAGAGAAATAGAAGCAAAATCTCCTGTTTCTCAAAGAAAAAGTATATATTTGCAATCGAATTGCGGATATCAAAAGGATATATCGATATGAAGAAAGAAAAGAATTTAGAAAGTTTATCGGATGATGAGATTCTGCAGGGCTTCAAGGATGCCAATGCCAGAATAGTAAGGGAGTATTACTACGGATACTGCCGGGTGGCTTATTGCATCTACGACAAGCGATATGACCTGCAGCACAAGCCAGGCATGGATTTCTTCTCGCTGGCTCACGAATACTATCTCTATCTCTGCGAACACGACTTCAAGCCTTTGGAAGATAGAAAGCCAAGCATGTCGCTCAAAACATGGATGGTAAACGGTTTCCGGTTCCTGCTGCTGGATAAATTGAAGGAGGTGGTGAAGGAGCATCGTTTCGAGGCGCGACAGGAAAGCCGCAAGATGCAGTTTGACGTGACCGACAATCAGTTTGAGCACGATCTTTACCAGACGATAGAAGATATCGGCAATTTCTATTATGGCAGAGACAGCAAGAACAGCATCATCCTGAAGATGCTCTATATAGAGGGATTCAGGGGCAAGGACGTAGCCATGCAGTTGGGCATATCCCATTCAGCCGTCACCCAGCGTTGCCAGAAGATGATGCACGATGTGGTGATACCTTATTTCAAGAGATACTTCGATGCATCGGAATACGGAAGCTATCTGTCGTTCGCCGACGAAGACGCATCAGTTTCAAGTGCTCCGAAGATGTCGATGCCGAGAATGAAGGCTTCGGGAATGAGTTCTATGCAGGAAAAGTGTTCTATGCCGAGAATGATGGCAGAATACATGTGCTGCGAAGAAGCGGCAGATAATGGCAATAACATATTTAATAATAAGAATAATATGGAAGATATGAAGAAGGGAAGAATCACTCCTAGCTGGATTGATTCATTAAAAGAGAACGAGATTTTTGTGTTTGGCAGCAATCTGGCTGGCATGCATGGTGGTGGTGCTGCCCGCATTGCCCGCCTGCATTTCGGTGCCGTCATGGGCAAGGGTGTAGGCTTGCAGGGCCAGAGTTACGCCATCCCTACGATGCAGGGCGGCGTGGAAACCATCCGTCCATACGTGGATGAATTCATTATCTTTGCCCATCAGCATCCCGAGCTACATTTCCTGGTAACCCCAATAGGTTGCGGCATCGCCGGCTTCGAAGCCGAAGACATCGCCCCATTGTTCAAGAGCGCAAAGAAGATGAAGAACATCAGCCTTCCGGAATGTTTCTGGGAAGTGATAGAGTAATTTTCTGAAGAAAGAGTGGAATATAGGTTTTGAAAGAAAAAGGAAAAGATCATGCTGAACTTGAAAGAAACTTTAGAATCATTTTCATTGAGTGAGGATACACGGAGAAAAATTCTAATCGAAGACCACCCATTCGGAAATCAGGGCAACCCATTCATCCCTTCTGAATTCAAGGAAATCGCTCAGATAGCTTTAGCCGGTCACTTCCTGGTAAGTACTGGTATCCAACAGGTAACAGTACAACCCACGTGTGTGGAGTTCTACTATCACGAAGAGGCCGAGGGTGGCATCAAAGACCCCATCGTATATCATCGCAACCCCAAGAATGGTTCTCCCAAGAGCATCTTCAAGTTGGGCATCCTGCACAACCATGTTTCAGGAATCGACATCACGTTCGAGAAGGGCACCCATCCCGAAGATGCCATCAGGGCCTCCCTGCTGATACGTGAGTTTTCTGTAGATGGAAATCCACCCGACAGTCGTTCCACCTTATTATATGATATGCTTTATTCGCAAGCCTCCATCTTCGATGGCTTCTCCATCAAATGGGTTGATGGAGAAGAAAAGGCTGAGGTAGAAACTGATGTGCGCAAGAACGTGGCGAAATATGATGAAAACGGCCAGAAGATGCAGGCAAAAGAGCATCAGGATCTTCTCGACAAAGGGTTCACCCTGACAAAAGACAGGAAGCATATCCAAGACCCACGGACATGGCAATTTAAAAAGATACAGATATGATAGTAGATAAAGATACGAATCAGGTATTCGTTTCAGAATGGCTTCCAAAGGTTCATCCCGCATTCTTCAGCCGTTTTTCAGAGTTACTGAAGAATGTCCACATCAATATGACTCTGTTATCAAACACAGCCGATATCTGGTGTCGTGACTACATGCCGATTCAATTAGCCGAAGAGGATTTCCTGCAATATCGGTATTATCCCGATTATCTCACAAAGAAAGAATCAGACAAGCAATATATTACGGATTCAAAGAGCGTGTGCAATGCTTTGAAGCTACCCAATATCCAAGCCACCGATTTGATAATAGATGGCGGGAATGTGGTTAAAGCCCATGATTGCATCATCATGACAGAGAAAGTTTTTTATGAAAACGCTCAATATCCGCAAGCAGAAGTATTGAATGAGTTGGAGCATCTATTTCATTGTGAGGTCATCATGCTTCCATGGGATAAATATGAGAAATATGGGCATGCTGATGGTATAGTGAAACCAATAGACGAGTCACGTCTTCTAATGACCAACTATGCTGATTACGACCAGGAACTTGCAGAAGAATTCGAGCGACGGCTTGGCACCCGTTTTCGGATAGAGAAGCTACATTATCATGTGCAGCGAGCAGATAAGCGAAATTGGGCATACATCAACTTCCTGCAAGTTGGCAACAACATCGTTCTGCCAGCTATCAACAAAGAAGAGGATGAGCAAGCTATGGAGCAAATAAAAACATACTATCCATCATGTAATATCTACCAGTTGGATAGTGAAGAAATCATTAAACAAGGCGGAGCCTTGAATTGTATAACTTGGAATATTAAAAAATAATTATTATGGAGCACCAGCATAATCCTGTGTCAAGCATAGATGTTATTCTAAACTGGATTTACTGGTGCGTCCAAAATTCCTATTCTTCATTATCTATCGCCAGAAAACAAAAAAGCTATGTTTCCACTGCTTCAAGCACCAGTTCAACATCTTCTAATCCATTATCTATGAAATCCACCTTTATATTCCCGATTAGGTATTTGGCATATTTATTATCCTTATACTGTTCAAGGAAAAGAACCATATCTTTGGCTGTTCGTTTCAAACCCCAACTGCCCCAATCAAGTTGCTTACACAACGGATTGTCCACCAAGTCCCAGTAGATTACATTGCCTCCCTCCAAATATTCATACGGAACGTTCTTTCCATAAAGCAACGTAGGCATATAGCCATTCCAATTGCCTTCTTTGTCAAAATCAAATGCCTTGTCATGTGCAAGACCAATATAAACATCCTTATACATACAAATAATATTAATTCGTAACTATACACATATAACAAATGTATTGCCTAGTGATAAACTACATGACACTTAACATTTTGTTTGGCGCAATTCGCACAGCAATTATTGCCATCATTTATAAAACTAGGACATTTATGAGATGGTACGTTCTTTATTTCTCCTCAAAATAACTACCCGCTTCCATCTTGCAATCCATCGCACGGCACTTGTTGTAGCGCTCTCAGGCTCTGTTTTCTCTGGCAAACATCGCCTTGGTGCCAGCCTCATCTTCTGAAAACTGGAGATGGTTGTCGATACCCATATTCAGAGCAATGTTCTCTACATCAAGATCATCGGTGCCGATGAAGGTAAAGGTCCAGTTCTGCTTCTTCCCTTCTTCATTATTGCCTTTTCCCCGCTACTTGATTGCTTCTTCCCCGCTTTCTGATTGCTTCTTTATCCCTTAAAAGAAAAAATAGAGGGAAAAATTAAGCTGAGGATTATCTTTTTTCAAAGATATTTTTGCCAGTAGAAATAAAACTCGTACTTTTGCACCCAATTATTATATCATACAAGTTATTAAATTACATCAAGTTACTATATTATATAAGGAGATGAAAGAAATATTGATAGTAGGCATCGGCAGCTTCTTCGGAGGCGGCATGAGATATTGGATTTCCAAGATGGTGCAATCCTGCACGGTGATTGCCTTTCCGTTCGGAACCATGGCGGTGAATGTGGCGGGATGCCTCATCATCGGGTTTCTCTCGGGATTGAACTGGCGGGAAGGGGGATGGATGTCGCCATCTGCCAAACTGCTGCTCACCACGGGGTTCTGCGGAGGATTCACCACCTTCTCTACCTTCATGAACGAGGGGGCGGGATTGATGAAGGAGGAAAATTACCTCTATATGATGCTCTACCTATTCGGAAGCCTGGCACTGGGACTCGTCGCCGTACTCGCCGGACATTATCTGGCGAAGATTATCGCATAAAACACTTCAGAAAACAGAAAGAAGAAGAACCCGGATTGTCGAGAAAGAAGACCGGAGAACGGAAAGAAGAAGAACCCGGATTATCGCATAAAATACAGAAGATAGGATTCCATCAGATGAAGAAATGATGAAAATTCTATCTTTTTTATTATTTTATATTTTCAAAATGCCTTAATTACGAAATTTATTCGTAAATTTGCAGAAAATAATCTGCACTCGACAATTTGAAAGCAAGCTTTCATTGTACTCGTTTGCTTAATTTTTGCACCAATGAATACATTAGATACAAACAATATAAAATGGAGCGAGAATGTGATCATCGCTGATGCCGATTATATCGACAAAGTGGCTTTCGACCTGACTGTCAACTTCGAGCGAATGATCAACCGCCGCATCCAGCCAGCAGATATGGCTCAATGGGCAGTGTGCATCGCCCTCGACGGAGGTCTCAGAGAGGGGGAGCACGAAACGCAAGTGGTGCTTATCCACGATAAGAAATCTCTGGCGATGAAGAATTTCCGCCCTTCCAACTATGAGAAGGATCTCAACGCCCAGGCTTTCAAGGATGATAAGCTGGGAGAATTCATATTTGCCTCTTATCCTACCGAGGAGAAGATGGTGGGAAAGGATGAATTCCTCGTAGAAGTGGCACGCACCGTATGCAACACCAAGGAGGTGAAAAGGGTGATGGTGATTCCGAACTCGGAAGATGGAGATGCCTACGACCAGCTGAGAGATATGCTGAGAAAGGTGGAGGATGACGACAAGCGCATCACCCTCTTCGCCATGCAACCCATGCCGGGAGGAAACTTCCGACAGGAGATTCTGGGGTACTCGCTGATGAATGCCCTGGGCATTTCAGCTAAGGAAATAAAATAAAAGCTGAAACGCTGAAACGCTTCTAAATAAATAAACTTATAAAATAATAAACATAATAATAAAAAACAAGATTATAAATGAGTAGAGTACTTATGATTGGCGCTGGTGGCGTGGCTACCGTGGCTGCCTTCAAGATCGTCCAGAACCAGGACGTTTTCACCGAGTTTATGATTGCTAGCCGTCGCAAGGAAAAGTGCGATAAGCTGGTTAAGGATATCCACGCCAAGGGCTACAAGATGGATATTCAGACGGCTGAGGTGGATGCCGACGACGTTGAGCAGTTGAAGGCTCTCTTCAATAGCTACAAGCCTGAGCTTGTCATCAACCTTGCTTTGCCTTACCAGGACCTCACCATCATGGATGCCTGTCTGGCTTGCGGATGCAACTATATGGATACCGCTAACTATGAGCCTAAGGACGAGGCTCACTTCGAGTACTCATGGCAGTGGGCATATAAGGATAAGTTCGAGCAGGCAGGTCTCTGCGCTATCCTCGGCTGCGGTTTCGACCCAGGTGTTTCCGGCATCTTCACCGCATACGCTGCCAAGCATCACTTCGATGAGATTGAGGTGCTCGATATCGTGGATTGCAACGCCGGAAACCATCACAAGGCTTTCGCAACCAACTTCAACCCAGAAATCAATATCCGCGAGATTACCCAGAAGGGACTCTGGTATAAGGATGGCGAATGGATTGAAACCGACCCATTGTCTATCCACAAGCCTCTCACCTACCCTAACATCGGCCCTCGCGAGAGCTATCTGATGCACCACGAGGAGTTGGAGAGCCTGGTGAAGAACTACCCTACCATCAAGGAGGCACGCTTCTGGATGACCTTCGGTCAGCAGTATCTCACCTACCTCGACTGCATTCAGAACCTCGGTATGAGCCGCATCGACGAAATCGAGTACGAGGCTCCATTGGCAGATGGCTCAGGCAAGACAGCCAAGGTGAAGATTGTTCCATTGCAGTTCCTCAAGGCAGTATTGCCTAACCCACAGGATCTCGGCGAGAACTATGATGGCGAGACATCCATCGGTTGCCGCATCCGTGGTAAGAAGGATGGCAAGGAGCGTACCTACTACGTATATAACAACTGCAAGCACCAGGAGGCTTACAACGAAACCGGCATGCAGGGCGTAAGCTACACCACTGGTGTGCCAGCCATGATTGGTGCGATGATGTTCCTGAAGGGCATCTGGAAGAAGCCAGGCGTCTGGAACGTAGAGGAGTTCGACCCAGATCCATTCATGGAGCAGTTGAACAAGCAGGGATTGCCATGGCACGAGGTGTTTGATGGCGATTTGGAGATTGATAAAACTTTAAACATGAAAAGAATATGGCAAAAGAGATAGAAGAGGGCAAACTGACCCCCAACGAGGGAAAACTGAAAGCCCTCCAGGCAGCCATGGCGAAGATTGAGAAAGACTTCGGCAAGGGCTCTATCATGAAGCTCGGCGATGAGCACGTCGAGAATATCGAGGTAATTCCTACGGGCAGTATCGCTCTCGACAATGCATTGGGCGTAGGCGGTTATCCAAGGGGACGTATCATCGAGATCTATGGTCCTGAATCTTCAGGTAAGACAACATTGGCCATCCATGCCATCGCAGAGGCTCAGAAGGCTGGTGGTATTGCTGCCTTCATCGATGCCGAGCATGCTTTCGACCGCTTCTATGCTGCCAAGCTGGGCGTGGATGTTGATAACCTGTGGATTTCACAGCCAGACAATGGTGAGCAGGCATTGCAGATTGCCGATCAGCTGATCAGCTCTGCTGCCGTAGATATCGTGGTAGTTGACTCTGTAGCTGCCCTGACACCTAAGAAGGAAATCGAGGGCGACATGGGTGATAACGTGGTAGGTCTTCAGGCACGATTGATGAGCCAGGCACTCCGCAAGCTCACCTCTACCATCAGCAAGACCAATACTACCTGCATCTTCATCAACCAGTTGCGCGAGAAGATCGGTGTGATGTTCGGCAACCCTGAGACAACTACCGGTGGTAACGCCTTGAAGTTCTATGCATCAGTTCGCCTGGACATCCGCAAGGCAACAGCCATCAAGGACGGCGAGGATGTGGTAGGTAATCTGGTTCGCGTGAAGGTAGTGAAGAACAAGGTGGCTCCTCCTTTCCGCAAGGCAGAGTTCGACATCATGTTCGGCGAAGGTATCAGCCGTGCCGGCGAGGTATTCGGTTTGGCAGTAGCCAACGGCATCATCGACAAGAGCGGCAGCTGGTACAGCTACGGCGGTTCAAAGCTCGGACAGGGTGCAGATGCCTGCAAGGCATTGCTCAAGGATAATCCTGAGCTTCTCGACGAGCTGGAGGCAAAGGTTCGTGAAGCACTCGCTGCCAAGGATCAGAAATAAAACTCAGATAAGGTAGGTTACACCTTATTATATATAGGGACATTATCTGGAAGAAAGAGTTCCCTAAAAACGAAATAGGAATCAAGATATGAGGAATGCGACATTTTATCGCTTCTTTTATCTTGATTCCTTTTATTTTGTCAGTACCTGACTGACAGCTTGTCAGCCGAAATCAGAAAAACACTGAAAACAAACAGCCAAATCCAGAAAAAAAATTCATTGGCACACGCTTTGTTAATTAGAAAGCGTGAACGCTGAGTTCAGGAGGTTCCCGATAGATGCATATCTTCGGCAGACTTCCCCGAAGGCAGCGATTCATGAGATAAATAACAATATTAATAACGAAAAAATAAAAAAAAGATATAATCATGGGAAAAGTAATTGGAATTGACTTGGGTACCACAAACAGTTGTGTTGCCGTTTTCGAAGGTAGCGAACCAGTTGTAATCGCTAACAGTGAAGGTAAGCGTACTACTCCATCAGTAGTAGGTTTCGTTAAGGATGGTGACCGCAAGGTAGGTGATCCTGCTAAGCGTCAGGCCATCACAAACCCTAAGAACACCGTATATTCTATCAAGCGTTTCATGGGTGAGACATACGCTCAGAGCCAGAAGGAAGCTGAGGCAATGCCTTACACAGTAGTAAACGAGGGTGGTTATCCACGTGTTGAAATCGAGGGTCGCAAATATACTCCACAGGAGATTTCTGCAATGGTTCTCCAGAAGATGAAGAAGACTGCAGAGGATTATCTCGGACAGGAGGTTACAGATGCAGTAATCACAGTTCCTGCTTACTTCTCTGACTCTCAGCGTCAGGCAACCAAGGAGGCTGGTCAGATTGCAGGTTTGAACGTTCAGCGTATCGTAAATGAGCCTACAGCCGCAGCTTTGGCTTACGGTGTTGACAAGGCTAACAAGGATATGAAGATTGCCGTATTCGACCTGGGTGGTGGTACATTCGATATCTCTATCCTGGAGTTCGGTGGCGGTGTATTCGAGGTACTTTCTACCAATGGTGATACTCACCTGGGTGGTGATGACTTCGACCAGGTAATCATCAACTGGTTGGCTGATGGCTTCAAGGCTGAGGAAGGCGTAGATCTCCGCAAGGATCCTATGGCTATGCAGCGCTTGAAGGAGGCAGCTGAGAAGGCTAAGATCGAGTTGTCAAGCTCTACATCTACCGAAATCAACTTGCCATACATCACAGCCGTTGACGGTATGCCAAAGCACTTGGTCAAGACTTTGACTCGTGCACAGTTCGAGCAGTTGGCTCACAACCTGATTCAGGCTTGTCTTGTACCTTGCCAGAATGCCGTTCGTGACGCTAAGCTCTCTACATCAGATATCGACGAGGTTATCCTGGTGGGTGGTTCAAGCCGTATCCCAGCCGTTCAGACACTCGTTAAGAACTACTTCGGCAAGGAGCCTTCTAAGGGTGTTAACCCTGATGAGGTAGTAGCAGTAGGTGCAGCTATCCAGGGTGCCATCCTGAACAAGGAAGAGGGTGTTGGCGACATCGTATTGCTCGACGTTACTCCATTGACTCTCGGTATCGAGACCATGGGTGGTGTAATGACCAAGCTCATCGATGCTAACTCTACCATCCCTTGCAAGAAGAGCGAGGTATTCTCTACAGCAGCTGATAACCAGACAGAGGTTACCATCCACGTATTGCAGGGTGAGCGCCCAATGGCAGCTCAGAACAAGAGCATCGGTCAGTTCAACCTGACAGGTATCGCTCCAGCTCGTCGTGGTGTTCCTCAGATTGAGGTTACCTTCGATATCGATGCCAACGGTATCTTGAACGTATCAGCTAAGGATAAGGCTACAGGCAAGGAGCAGAGCATCCGCATCGAGGCTTCATCTGGCTTGAGCGAGGACGAGATCAACCGCATGAAGGCTGAGGCAGAGCAGAACGCTGCAGCTGATAAGGCTGAGCGCGAGAAGATCGACAAGATGAACCAGGCAGACAGCATGATCTTCACCACCGAGAACTTCCTGAAGGATAACGGTGATAAGATTCCTGCAGACAAGAAGCCAGGCATCGAGCAGGCATTGCAGCAGTTGAAGGATGCTCACAAGGCAGGTGATGTTGCAGCCATCGATTCAGCTATCAACAACTTGAACACCGTAATGCAGGCAGCTTCTCAGCAGATGTACCAGGGCGGCCAGCAGGCAGGTCCTCAGGGTGCACAGGGTGGCCAGCAGGCACAGCAGGGTGCTAACGATGGCGCTCAGGATGTTCAGGATGCAGACTTCGAGGAGGTTAAGTAATCTCTCTCATCATAGAGAAGTTATTAGATTAGCATAAAGATCAAAGGCGTGTAAGACTCTGAAAATGAGTTTTACACGCCTTTTTTCGTGTCTTTATGTTTTTTTATATATCTGCTTATGGCTTTATCGCAGAAAAATATGTATATTTGCAGGTTATGAAGGGGCGGAAGTTCCAGCAAGAGAAGAAAAAGACAAGTTCAAGTAAAAGAAGGAAAGGAAACGGGATATGGCAAAGAAAAGACCGCAGGTAGCACTGGTTTATGATTTTGACGGGACATTATCTCCCGGCAACATGCAGGAGTTCGGATTCATCCAGGCAACCGGAAAGACGAAGGAGGAATTCTGGGATAAAAACCGGAAGCTTGCCGTGGGCAAGGATGCCAACGGCATTCTCACCTATATGTATATGATGCTGGATGAAGCAAAGAAGAACCATATCTCGCTCACCCGCGAATCCTTCCAGAGCTTCGGCAGGAATGTGGAGCTCTTCCGTGGCGTAAGGCAATGGTTCTCGTTCATCAACGAATATGGTGCAAGCATCGGCCTCGACATCAGGCACTACATCAACTCCTCGGGATTGAAGGAGATGATAGAGGGCACACCCATCGCTCAGGAATTCGAGAACATCTATGCCTGCTCGTTTCTCTATAATGAGGATGGCATCGCCTACTGGCCAGCCGTAGCCGTGGATTATACCACGAAGACGCAGTTTCTCTTCAAGATCAACAAGGGCATCCGTCAGGTGAGCGACAACAGCAGGGTGAACCAGTATATTCCTGATAGCAAGCGCCCTATCCCTTTTCCGCGAATGATTTATTTCGGGGATGGAGAAACCGATGTGCCCTGCATGAAGATGGTGAAGGAGCACGGCGGCCATTCCATTGCCGTATATGATACGCCCCAGAAGGAGGCCATGGCTTGCCAGCTGGTTAGGGAAGGCCGTGCCAACTTTATGTGTACGGCTAATTACAGCAGGGGTAGCGTGATGAACATCATCGTGAAGCGAATTCTGGATAAGATCAAGGCGGATTTCGAATTCGACAGATTGATAGAGGTGAACCAGAAGAAGGCGTGGAAGTAGAGACGGAAATATAGGTGAAACGCTGAAACACTGAAACGCAGGAAAGAAAAAGAAAGAAATATAATATTAATAAATAATTAATGGGAAGAAACAAATACTCAGCAGGAGAAATCAAGGAAATCGGAAAGTTGCTGCGCCTGAAGAATGCCGGCAACCGTTTGCAACAGAAATTGATACGCCACGACCTTCGCGTGGATTATGAATTCAACATCTCTGACTTCAATGAGCCGGGCAAGGCTTTCGGCGAGGAGGAACTGCAGGATGCCATCAAGCGTGGCGCCATCCAGATTCTCGACGATGCCACCATCGAAGCCATGAAGGCGAAACGTGCAAGAGACAAGGCACGCGATGAGGCAGAGAAGCAGAAGGATGCCATCGCCAGCGGTGAGCAAACCGACTGGCAGGAGGCTATGAAGCAGTGGAACGAATGGGAAAATTCTAAGGAAAAATAAATATATAAAAAAAATCCGAGGATTTATTAAATTAAAATCCGAGGATTGATTGAATTATAATTCCAAGGATTGATTGAATTATAAACAAGATAGAAACAAAAAAGAAATATGGCTAAAGTATTGATAAAGACTTCAGAGGGCGACATCAAGGTGCGCCTCTACGACGAGACACCTCAGCATCGTGACAACTTCATCAAGTTGGCAAAAGAGGGATATTTCGATGGCACACTCTTCCACCGTGTCATCAAGGATTTCATGATCCAGGGCGGCGACCCTGACAGCAAGGGCGCTCCAAAGGGCAAAATGCTGGGCACGGGCGGACCTGATTACACCATCCCTGCCGAGTTTGTTTATCCACAGCTCTTCCACAAACGCGGTGCCTTGAGCGCTGCCCGTCTGGGCGACGAGGTGAACCCTGAGCGTGAGAGCAGCGGCAGCCAGTTCTATATTGTATGGGGAAAGACCTACAAGCAGAACGAGCTGAAGCAGATGGAGAAGCAGATGGGCATGCAGATGGAGCAGAACATCTTCAACCAGCTTGCCAAGGAGCACCATGATGAAATCATGAACTTCCGCCGCAACCGCGACCGTGAGGGCTTGATGAAGCTGCAGGATGAGCTGGTGGATGAAACCAAGAAGCGCTGCAGGGAGCAGGGTTACCCTAAGTTTACCGAGGAGCAGCAGAAGGCTTACACCGAGGTGGGCGGAACCCCATTCCTCGACAACCAGTACACCGTTTTCGGTGAGGTAGAGGAAGGTCTTGACGTAGTAGAGAAGATTCAGAACTGCGAAACCATGCGTGGTGACCGCCCTAAGGAGGATATCAGCATGGAGATTTCCATTATAGAGGAGTAAAGGCTTTAAGTAGCTTCAACAAGATGACCGTATGGTATGACGGCTTGACCACTCCTACCGATTTCGCCACCGGTTTCCCAATCCACGAGGAGGATACGGAGACGAAGACCTTCACCAAGGATTACGTAAGCTATGCCGAATGGCAGATTCGCATCAAAGATTACCTGGATGCATTGAAGAATCCTCTCCAGGTTGAGATAAAATAGAAACTTCGAATACTTTTTTTAACTCACTAGGAAATATTGGTCTCTTCACGGTGTAAATGTTTGTAATCCACGAAGAAAGTTATGTTCCGCAGTGCTGAACTTAAGTTCAGCACTGCTGAATATAGTTTTTAATTAAGAATACAAGAAATACTCATTCTTCTAAAAATCTTAAATCTTATAGTGCAATCAATCTTACTTCGTCATCTCGAAGCCCACGCGCACGCCATCGTAGTTATCCACAATGCTGCTCACGGCACTCATCGTAGTGCTGCCGGTAAGATTCAGCTTGCTCAGGGTCTTGACCAGCGTGAGCAGCTTCTTCTGCTCGAAGAGAAGGCTGATGCCATTGGTGGTGCGGGTGGCAAAACCCGAAGCACTCAGCAGCAAGCCCTTCAGCTGGATGGCATGCGTCTTCTCATCGAAGGTATAGGTGCCACTCCATGCCTTGCCGTCAATCTTGGCAGCAAAGGTGCCATCGGTCTTGAAGGTAAAGTAGGTATTGCTCTTGCTGAAGCCGAACTTATTGTAGTACGTGCTCAGATTCTCCTCAATCTTGCTGGCAGCAATCTCGCCACCAGCCTTTGCCAGCAGGTTCTCTGAGGTGAAGGCGCAACCCGGCTTGCTGTACTTCCAGGTATGGGCACAGAGATCTGCCTGCGAGAAGGTGGCAGAACCTATCACATTGTTCAGAATGCCACTGATGATGCTGCTGCCGGTAGAGCTGCTGCTGGTAGTAGTTTTCTTCTTCGATGTCTTTTTAGTTGTTTTCTTCACAGGCATCAATTCTGAAAGTGAAGCCTCCTGAACAGCTTCATTCATTGCGCATACATTGCTGCCGGAAGTGCTGGCAAGCACCAGGGCAGCCATAAAAAATACCTTTTTCATTTTTTACTTTCTATTTATTATAATTGTAACTATCGTTTCAAAAAATGCTTTTTTCATCATTATTTGTTATTTTCTTAGACGAAAGAGGCATCAAAAGGTTCAAAATATCGTTCAGAAAAGACATAAATGTTTCATTTTTTTGACATACATCAAAAAAGAACGATTATTAGCATAAATTTCTCAAAAAGTATCCCCGAATATGACAGGAAAACCCTATCTTTGCACCGTTAACAAATCACAATAGGTTATGAATGATTTAATTAAGGTCAACACAATGAGTGAGAATATGGCATTGAACAAGTGCCAGGAGATTCTCAACGATCGCCGTGAGGCTCTTGCTTCAAAGGCAAAGAAGAATGACTAAGGGTAACTTTCGCAAGAGAGTGCTCTTGAGGAAAATTACGTAAGAGAGAAAGGAAATTACGTAAAAAGATTATTTTCAGAATGACTCTTTAATACCACAAAGAGAAAAAAAAGGCAAAAAGTCCCGTTGGCGAGTAAAATCGTTCAACGGGACTTTTTGATTTCTATGCTGATCGGAATGATATCCCAGCAGGGGGATATCATTCCCAGCGGGGATATTATTCCTTACTCTTCTCAGCCTTCATGATCACCTCGACGTGGTTGCCGCTCTTCAGGAGTACATTCTTGAGAAAGTCGGAAATCTGTTCGCCACGCAGGTTCTTCACAAACTCCTTATAGCCGGTATGGTTATCGAAACCGATACCTGTATAGTTGGCAATAACGCCAAGCCAGTAGGCATTGTTCTTCTCATCCACACCTGCCTGCTTCAGGAGAATCTCCTTCACCTTCTGCAAGTCGGCAGCATCTACCTGCTTCTCTACCTCTTCTACACCCTTGAAGAAATAGGTGATGGCGGTATCAGCCTTCTCCGGATTCAAGCCGGCATTGGCGGTAATGCTGATGGCAGCCTTGTCGTCGAAATCGCGGAGCATGCCGAAGGTGGCTCCTGCATGGTAAGCTGCACTCAACTGCTCACGGATGGTGCGCAGATACTGCATCTCCAGCAGTCGGGAGGTTACATCTGCCAGTACCATGTTCTGCATAGAGAATGGCAACTTGGTGCTCCATATCTCTGATGCCTGGGTTTGAGGATTAGACATCGCCTTGGTAAAGTTGTTCTTCACCTCGCCCTTGGCGTATGGAATCTCCTTGTTCTTCAGCTTGAAGCCATTGTTTGGCAAGCTGGCGATATACTGCTCAATGAGTGGGAGGAGAGTCTTCTCATCGTAGTTGCCCACGAAGTAGAAGGTGAAGTCCTTGGCATTGCCGTAATACTCCTTGGCAAGCGCCATCAGGCGATCGTAGTTGATGGCGTTGATCTCAGCAGAAGTAGGAATGCGGCCAATCTTGCTACCCAGGTAAAGGGTGCTCTGCAATGAATCCTGATATACCATGTTAGGATTGTTGCTCTGGTTGGCAAGAACAGTGGCAAAGGTATTCTGAAGATTCTTGAACGACTTCTCATCCTTGCTCAATGCTGTCATCTTGAGATAGATGAGCTGCATCAGGGTCTCAATGTCCTTAGGAGTAGAATTACCCGAGAGGCCATGGCTGTAAGGCTTGATGGAGAAGCCTACACCTGCCTGCTTGCCTGCGAGTGCCTTTTCAAGCTCGGTGCTTGAGAAATCGCCCAAACCGCTGGCACCCCAAGCCTCGCTCATCAGCATGATGCTAGGGTAATCGCTCTTTTCGAGAGCAGAATAACCCACCTTGGCATTGGCAGAGAAGAGAATCTCATTATCCTTGAAATCGGTCTTCTTCAATACCACCTTGGCACCGTTGGAAAGGGTAAGCTGCTTGTAACCCAGCTGCTTGTTCTCTACGGTCTTCTTGATCTTGCCTGGCTTAGGCAACTGAGCCATCAGCGGCTCCTGCTTCACGTTGTCCACGTATGCCTCCAGCTTCTCTGAGCGCACCTGCTTCACGATGCCGGCAAGCTCCTGCTCGGTAGGATAAACGGCACCCTCTGCCTCGCGCATCAGCACCATCGATACCAGGTTGGTATCGCTCTGGCAAACCAGCTGCTTGGCATAGGCATTGATGGCCTCCAATGGCAGCTGAGGTACTAGCATCTTGTAGAACTGACTCTCGTCCTCTACCGATGGGATTGGCTCGTTGGAGATGAAGTTATCCACATACTGGGTGGTAAACTGCTCGTTCTTCATCTTATCCTTGTTGGCAAGCGTCTTATCTACCTGGCTCAGGAACTCCTCCTTGGCACGCTGATACTCAGTGGCGGTGAATCCGAAGTCGTGCATGCGCTTTGCCTCGCGCAATACGGCAGCATAAGCCTCCTTTACCTTACCTGGCTTTGCCACACCGATAAGACTGAAGGCACCCTTGGTAGAAGAGAGCAGGAAGTCGCCGTCGTCGGCACCTGCCTGAAGGAATGGGCAGTCAGCTTCCTGGGCAATCTCGGCATAGCGTGCACCCAGCATAGAGGTAACCACATTGTCCATGTATCCCTTCATGAGATAGCTCATGTTGCCCTTCATCGCATTAGGGATGGCAGGATGCTTCATGAAGATATTGAAGATATCATACTGCTGCTCCTTGTCCTTGTCGATTACGTAGATGGCTGTATCATTATCGGCAACTTCCACCGGCTCAATCTTGGCGGCATTGGCAGGCACCTTGATGCCCGAGAAGAGCTCCTTGATCTTGTTCTCGATATGGTTGACATCTACATCACCCACGATGATGATTGCCTGATTGTCTGGGCGATACCACTTGCGGTAGTAAGCACGCAGGGTTTCCGGCTTGCAGCCGTCGATGACGCTCATCAATCCGATAGGGAAACGGTAGCCATACTTGTTGTTCTGATAAAGCTTTGGCAAAGAGCGCTCTATCATGCGCTGCTGACCCACGATGCGCATACGGTACTCATTGTGTACCACGTCGCGCTCGTCATTGATGGCTTCCTCGGTAAGAGAGATACCGTTGCTCCAATCCTTGAGGATGAGCATGCATGAATCTACGGCTGTAGGGCGGGTAGTAGGTACATCGGTGAAGTAATATACGGTTTTCTCTACGCTGGTATAGGCATTGAGATTTCTACCATACTCCACGCCGATGCTCTGCAGGTAATCCTGGAGAGAGTTACCCTTGAAGTGATCGGTACCGTTGAAGGCGAGGTGCTCGAGGAGGTGAGCCAAACCGCGCTGATCATCGTTCTCATTGATAGAACCCACTTTCTGGGCAATGTAGAAGCTGGCTACATGCTCAGGATAACTGTTGTGACGAATGTAGTAAGTCAATCCATTGTCGAGATGACCAATCTTCACATTCTTGTCCACAGGAATGGCTGGCATCTGTGCCATCGCACTTCCCACGGATAAACACAGCAGAAACGCTGCAAAAATCTTTCTTAGTTTCATCTGCTATTGATTTATAAAATTTCTTGTTTCAAATATTCCGCTTGCAAAATTACACAAAATAAAAAAGATTTGCAAGCATTTGGGAGATTATCTTCCCCTATACCTGCAAATCTTAACGTAAAACTAACATTGGAAGCTCTTCATCCACGAACCGCGGTAAAGTCGGATGAGGAAAAGCGTGCCTCTGAGGGTAAGCTCCGTAGCCATCGCAATCCAGACACCCTCCAAGCCATAGCTCTTGGAAAGGGCGTAAGCCAGGGTGAGGCGCACCAGCCACATGGTACCCAGATTGATGGCGGCTGGCTTCCGGGTATCACCCGCTCCCACGCAGACACAATAGGTTACGATGCTCGCTGCAAAGAAAGGCTCGGCAAAGGCCTCGATGCGAAGGCAGGTGGTACCCAGCTCGCGGATGCTCTCTACCGGCGAGAGCACACCTATCATCTCGGGGGCAAAGACATACATCACCACTCCCATCAATGCCATCACGAACATGCCCAATCCCACCGTCATATAGGCGAAATTGCGGCAGAGATCGGTACGCCCAGCACCATGCGTCTGACCCACCAGGGTGGTGGCGGCATCACCGATACCATAACCCGGCATATAGCAGAGGCTCTCGGCGGTGATGGCAAACGAGTGGGCAGCAATGGCGATATTGCCCAATGGTGCCACAATCATGGTGCTCACGATCTGCGCACCGCTCATCAGGACATTCTGTATGGCTATCGGGATACTGATCTTGCAGGCATGGTGCAGGTATTCCTTCACCCATCGGAAAGGTTCCCTGTCCTGACGCAGATTGAGAATCCGGTTACGGCATGCCGTGAGGTAGAGATTAGGCAGCGAGATGCAGATATAGGCAAGCGCCGTGCCGCAGGCAGCTCCCACCACGCCCATCTTCATGACGTAGATGAAGAGGTAATTGAACACCACATCGCAGATGCATATCAGCACCGCCATCACACTCGGGGTATGCATGTTGCCTGCCGACTTGAGCATCATCTCGGAGATATGATACAGGAATACGAAGGGCAAAGCCAAACCGTATATCAGAAAATACCGTGAGGAATTGCCCGCAATATCAGCACCGCCACCCAGCCAATAAGGCAGATGGGAATGCACTCCTACACATGCCAGGGTAACACAAAGGCTGAACACCAAACCGCATATCAGGGCATGGCGGAATACCTGACGAGCCTTCACGAAATCGTTGGCTCCGATGAAATGAGCCACCTGCACCGAGAAACCGGTAGCTGCCGCACTGAGCAAACTACCAATGAGCCAGTTGGTTGACTCGATAAGTCCGATGCTTGCTGAAGCCTCAGCACCCAGATGTCCCACCATGGATGCATCGATGAAGAACATCATCACGGTGGAAATCTGCGCCAGCATGGAGGGAATACTCAACCCCACAATGAGATTGAGTTTCTCGCTGCGAGCCATCGCCCTACCCTCGCGTATCGACTCCATCAGATAATCTGTCTTATTCTTGAATAACATATTTTTCTCTTATTAATTGCGTTAACGAAAAAAATGGCGACTCCCGGAAGGAATCGCCACCTTTATTTAAATTACATGAATTTCGTACCTTTGTTTTTCCCAAAACTTAACTTCCGCAGAGCGGAACAGTACTGTTTTTTGTCGTCACTGAATAAACAATCTTATTTTTACCTTAACTAACACCTGTCGTCCTTGAATAAACAATCTTTTCTAACTACCTTAACTAAAACCAATAAACCAATGAACAACAATCTTAACTTTACCTAACAACTAAACCTAATAAAATCTATTACCTAACTAAAAACCTAAAACTTATTTTTTCTGATGCAAAGGTACAACTATTTTCTGAAACTGCAATACTTTTAGCCGAAAAAATGCAGAAAACTAACATTTTTTTAATATAGACAGCGTTTTGTGTGCGAACACGAACACTTGTTAACACATCAAAAAGGTATGTTAACACAAAGCGTTCCTAAGAATGCCATCAGATGGCAATCCTAGGAACGCTTCTATTCTATCACCTATATATAATAAGGTGTAAATCCGAAAAAAATCCTACTCAGTAATCCATTCTCCCTTGAATGCCTGGGCAGCAGCTCTAGAACCCGGTATTACCTGACCCGGACGATAGTAGCTGTCGAGCACTATCTCGAAGCGAAGCATGGAATAGGCAGGGATTACGCTACTCGAACTCTGGGTAGAACCATAAGCCAGCTGATATGGGATATACACCAGCCAATGATCACCGATGTGCATTTTGAGCACGGCTGTGGTAAAACCATCTATCCAGCCACTCGCCAAATTGGTTGTAACCTGAGCAGTGGCCTTGTCGTAGGTACCCTCGAAGGTCTTATCGAATACATAACCTGCAGGATAAGTATCAGTGCCCAGCAATCTGCCAAGATAGCTCACCTTCACAGAATCAGTGTACATAGGGCATCCGCTGCCCTTGCCTTCCTTCAACACGCGAACCACGATGTGATCAGCATCCTTGTAGGAAAGCGGAACATCCATACCATTCACATCCTTGTTAGGTGTCTGGTTCTGGAGCGACCATTTACGAATCACCTTCCATTCGGTGCTGCCGTTGGCTATCTGCTGACGGGCATAAGCCAAAGTATCGTCAAAAGCCTGCTCGTTGCGTTCCTGCCAGTTGGCATACTCATCTACGGTGTTATCATCCTCGCTGCATGATGACAGGGCGAACACTGCCATCACGAGCAAGAAGAGATATTTAGAAATTCTTAATTTCATTACCAAGTTTCTTTAATACGCTAGTAATACTTACGCGCTCCTCGATGATGCTGCGGAGGTCAGAGATAGCTACACGCTCCTGCTCCATGGTATCACGATAACGCAGAGTTACCTTGTGGTCGTTTGGTGTCTCGTGGTCAACGGTGATACAGAATGGAGTACCGATGGCATCCTGGCGGCGATAACGCTTACCGATGGAATCCTTAGGATCGCCATAGTGGGTATTGAAGTGGAACTTCAACTCATCTACGATTTCATGAGCCAACTCTGGCAAACCAAACTTCTTATCCAATGGGAATACGGCACACTTCACTGGAGCCAATGCTTCTGGCAGGCGCAATACTACACGTGTCTCACCATTCTCAAGCTTCTCCTCGCAGTAAGAGTGGCACATCACGCTGAGGAACATACGGTCAACACCGATAGAGGTCTCTACATCGTAAGGCACATAGCTCTCGTTCTTCTCAGGATCGAAGTACTTGATAGAGCGGCCGCTGTACTTCTCGTGCTGAGAAAGGTCGAAATTGGTACGGCTGTGGATACCCTCTACCTCCTTGAAGCCGAATGGCATCTTGAACTCGATGTCGGTAGCAGCATTGGCATAGTGAGCCAGCTTCTCGTGGTCGTGGTAACGGTAGTTCTCGTTGCCCATGCCCAAAGCCTCGTGCCAAGCCAGGCGAACCTTCTTCCAATACTCAAACCACTTCATCTCTGTACCTGGCTGGCAGAAGAACTGCATCTCCATCTGCTCGAACTCACGCATACGGAATACGAACTGACGGGCAACTACCTCGTTGCGGAATGCCTTACCAATCTGGCAGATACCGAATGGCAACTTCATACGGCCGGTCTTCTGTACGCTCAGATAATCTACGAAGATACCCTGAGCTGTCTCAGGACGGAGATAAACCTTGCTTGTAGCATCACTGGCAGCACCCATCTGGGTAGAGAACATCAGGTTGAACTGGCGAACGTCTGTCCAGTTCTTGGTACCGCTGATAGGGCATACGATACCCTCATCCTCGATAATCTGCTTCAGCATCTCCAGGTTAGGACCCTGCATTGCCTCTGTATAGCGGGCATGGAGATCATCAAACTTCTTCTGGTTCTCCAGTACACGAGGGTTGGTTGCGCGGAACTGAGCCTCATCGAAGCTATCGCCGAAGCGCTTCTGAGCCTTGGCAATCTCCTTGGCAATCTTCTCCTCATACTTAGCCATGTGATCCTCGATGAGCACATCGGCACGATAACGCTTCTTGGAATCACGGTTATCGATCAATGGGTCGTTGAAGGCATCCACATGACCTGAAGCCTTCCATACGGTAGGGTGCATGAAGATAGCTGCATCGAGACCTACAATGTTCTCGTGCAACAATACCATACTCTGCCACCAGTACTGCTTGATATTATTCTTGAGCTCAACACCATTCTGACCATAGTCGTAAACGGCAGCCAAGCCATCATAAATTTCACTACTAGGGAACACAAAGCCATATTCCTTGCAATGGCTTACAATTTTCTTAAAAACATCTTCCTGTGCCATGATTAAATCTTATTTTTTTCAAATTTTCGGCAAAGATACTCTTTTTTCTCGAAAAATTGTTGTATTTTTGCCATAAATTAATAAAATAAGTATTAAAAGCTATATATGAGCGACGAAATTAAAGATAAAAACGAGATAAATGAGGAAAATACACCTCAGGAACACTCCGACTACAAGCCGGTGAACCGTTTTGATGCTTCTGCCGTACATCACCTCAGCGGAATGTATCAGAACTGGTTCCTCGACTATGCATCGTATGTCATCCTGGAGCGAGCCGTGCCTCATATCGAAGACGGATTGAAACCCGTACAGCGACGCATCCTCCACTCCATGAAGCGTATGGATGACGGAAGATACAACAAGGTGGCTAACATCGTGGGACATACGATGCAGTTCCACCCTCACGGAGACGCATCCATCGGAGATGCACTCGTGCAGATGGGACAGAAAGACCTGCTCATCGACACACAGGGCAACTGGGGTAACATACTCACCGGCGACCGTGCAGCCGCTCCCCGATACATCGAGGCACGACTCTCGAAATTTGCCCTGGATGTGGTATTCAACCCTAAAACCACCGACTGGCAACTCTCCTACGACGGCAGAAACAAGGAACCTATCACCCTGCCAGCCAAATTCCCGCTGCTCCTGGCACAAGGTGCCGAGGGTATCGCCGTGGGTTTGAGCAGCAAGGTACTGCCGCATAACTTCAACGACCTCTGCGATGCTGCCATCCACTATCTCAAGGGAGAACCCTTCCAGCTCTATCCGGATTTCCCTACTGGAGGCGCCATCGACGTAAGCAAATACAACGACGGACAGCGAGGAGGCGTACTGAAGGTAAGAGCCAAGATAGACAAGCTCGACAACAAGACACTCGTAATCAGCGAGATACCATTCAGCAAAACCACCGGAAGCCTCATCGACTCCATCACCAAGGCGGTGGAAAAGGGAAAGATCAAGGCAAGAAAGGTGGATGATGTAACATCAGCCAACGTGGAAATCCTCGTGCATCTGGCACCAGGCACTTCTTCGGACAAGACGATGGATGCCCTCTATGCCTTCAGCGACTGCGAAATCAACATATCGCCCAACTGTTGCGTCATCGAGGACAACAAGCCGAAGTTCCTCACCGTGAGCGATGTGCTCAGACATAGCGTTGACCGCACCATGGGATTGCTCCGACGCGAACTGATGATCCGAAAGGGCGAGCTGGAAGAACAGCTCTTCTTCTCCTCGCTTGAACGCATCTTCATAGAGGAGCGCATCTACAAGGAGCGCAAGTTCGAGCAGAGCAAGAGTCAGGACGAGGTAGTGGCATTCATCTACTCCAAGCTGGAGCCGTTCAAGGATCAGATCTTCACCGCCAATATCGACGGCAAGGGAAACGTGGAATACTCCTTCCACCGAGACATCACACGCGACGACATCCTCAAGCTCCTGGAAATCAAGATGCAGCGAATCCTGAAATATAATAAGGATAAGGCGGATGACCTCCTGCTGAAGATCAAGGCAGAACTGGCTGAAATAGAAAACGACCTCGCTCACATGACCGATGTCACCATCAACTGGTTTGAGTATCTCAAGGGCAAGTACGGAAAGATGCATCCTAGAAAAACCGAAATCAGGAACTTCGATACCATCGAGGTGACCAAGGTGGTGGAAGCCAACCAGAAACTCTACATCAACCGACAGGAAGGTTTCGTGGGTACAGGCTTGAAGAAAGATGAATTTGTATGCAACTGCTCTGATCTCGATGACATCATCATCTTCTACAAGGATGGAAAATTCAAGGTAACCAAGGTTGCCGACAAGATATTCGTGGGCAAGAACATCCTCCACGTACAGGTGTTCAAGAAGAACGACAAGCGAACCATCTACAACTGCGTATATCGCGATGGCAAGCAGGGCGACTACTTCATCAAGCGATTCAACGTAACCGCCATGACGCGCGACAAGCTCTACGATATCACCCAGGGCACACAGGGAAGCCGCATCATCTACTTCACCGCCAACCCTAACGGTGAAGCGGAAATCATCAAGGTGACAATGGAACCTGATCTGAGCAAGAAGCGACAGAGCATCTTCCTGGAGAAAGATTTCTCTGAAATCCTCATCAAGGGACGTGCTGCCAAGGGCAACCTGCTCACCAAGCGAACCATCCGCCGCATCGGATTGAAGAGCCACGGACACAGCACCCTGGGAGGAAGAAAGGTTTGGTTCGACCCGGATGTAAACCGCATCAACTATGATGAGAACGGCAGATTCCTGGGAGAATTCAACGATGATGACTCTATCCTGGTAGTACTCGACAATGGCGAATTCTACATCACCAACTTCGATGTGAACAACCATTATGAGGACAACATCCTGAGATTGGAGAAATGGGACGAGCACAAGATATGGACGGCGATACTCTATGATGCCGACAACGATGGATATCCATACATCAAGCGATTTACGATGGATGCCACCAAGCGCCACCAGAATTGTCTGGGAGAGAACCCTAACAGTAAGCTCATCCTGCTCACCGACACGCCATTCCCTCGTCTTCAGGTTACCTATGGCGGAGCGGATGCCATGCGTCCTGCCGAGGAAATAGATGCCGAGCAATTCATCGCTCAGAAGAGTTTCAAGGCAAAGGGTAAGCGCCTGACGACATGGAAGCTGGAAAGCATTGAGGAATTAGAGCCGACAAGATTCCCGGAGCCTCCAGCAGAAGAAGATCCTGATGCAGAAGATGCAACCGGCGATTCTGAAGGCGCTGGTAAGAATGCTGAAGCTGTAGAGAATCTCGATCCTGATGCTGGAAAAAGCGAGCAGCAGGTAATAGATGAACTGACCGGTCAAACCAATCTCTTCTCTGAAAAAGATTTCGAAGAAGATCAGAAAGACAAAGATTGGTTATCAAGACAATAAAAGAATTCGAAAAGTTTTCGATATATATTTTTAGGAGGGTGTGACTTGTGACACACCCTCCTTTTTCTCTATAGATGATTATATGCGTCGCTTTGTGTATATTTTTACTTTTTATACCCCTTCAGTTTCTCCAGGCAATAAGCCTTGAAATCATTCCAGTGGTAATAAGGCTCCACATCGCTCTTGATAGGAAGCGTAGCTTCATCCTCGCAGAGCAATACCTTCACCAGCACATCATTCGCCTTGTTGCGATAGAATACAAACTGAAGGTTGGTAGCCATCGGAGTAATCTTATAATCAAACCATTGAGAAGAAATTCTCTCTGGATCCCTGATCTCCTCGCCATATCCATTCAGATCCAGGAGGCAAGTAAGCGGAGTAACCATCGTATCATGACCATATCTCAAGGTAGCACCCGGATGCGGAAGAGCTATGCAGCTATCAGCCTTCTCGATGATATCCATCAGAAGATTACGCTGGGAATATGGCTGAACATTGCCCGTATAAGGAGAATTGCCATACGCCATCTGCCACCAGATATTGGTACTTACCCAATTCTGATACAACTCCTCCTCAGTAAAGAGATCATAAAGCGAAACCTTGCCTCTCAACTCTGTACCCTGGATAGAGCTAGCCATCTCATAAAGCTTTCTGTTCAAGTCGCTCTGGTTGATATTCTGCTTCACCCAAGCCGGGTCATTGAAAAGTTCCTGCATCACTCGGCTATAGTTAACGTGCTTCTGGGCAAACTCCTGCTGCACCACCTTGATGCCCACGCTATTTTTCAAGCTATCCAGGTATCTGTCTCCCTGATTCATATAGTACATATCATGCTCGCTGGCATCATGGAAGATGTGGAGCTTAGGATTCATGCGAAGCAACTGATGCAAGCCATTCTCCATAGAGAGGATGCAGCGGATCACCACCGTGCTTCGTGCCTCAATATTCGTATTACCGGCAAAGATCTCAGGAAATCTTTCCATCATTCGCTTGGTAATCCCCTGATGCTGGAGAGCTCCCAGCGGAGTCAACTCGCCATCACGTCCCTTTGCCTCTTCACGAATCAGCTTCACCTTAGCCAGTGTTTCCTCACCCTTGGCAGTCAACTTACCTTCCTGCTTCGCCTTCAACAGGGAGAAATAAGGCACATCATACGCCTGCTTGCCAATCATATAGCGGGAGCCATGACGGCCATAGTGGCTCAGATAGAAAGGCTTATATCCCTTAGGCGCAGGAGTCAGCTGTTTCTGCGGACCTCGATAAGCTACATAGTTACTACCAGAAAGCGTAATGTCTCGCTTGAAATCCTCCAGAGGACTCTGAGCAGACAATGGCATCGCAAATGCAAGAGATGCCAACAATAATAGATTCTTTGCGTTCATTGTTACTACATATTTATTGTGAATTACTTTTTTTATTATCTTTGCATTTTATCTGTTATTTTCCTTCTTACCAATTCATCAGGTTCTTCAGGAATGGCAACAATTCCTTTGCCATTTTCTGATGCTGCAACTTGCTCGGATGCCAGCTGGCGCCATATCCCAAGTCGCCTTTCTGGAAAGAGAAGTCGAAGCGATAAATCTCCTTATCCCCCTGCTTCTTCACCTTCTTTACCCTGCCTTTTTTATCCACTACCGTCTTATTCGCCAAGGTAAAACCGCTCTTGTTAGCATCTGCGCAGATTCTATCAAGCACAGCTCTCTGCTCCCTACTCTCCTTCTCCCCGAGCATAGGACCTGTCAGGAGCACTATCTTGGCATCAGGATATTTGCTTCTCACGGTAGTAAGGAACATGCGGTAATTCTTCTCATAGAACTGAATATCATAATTATCCGTAGAAAGGTCATTGGTACCCAGGTTGACGCAAACCAGCTGTGGCTGATACTTGGCAAAATCCCATTTCTCATCGTGCTTATTAAATAAGGTATATTCATACTGCCAAGGCATATTCTCCGCAGAACCCGTCTTAGGACCATCATAGTTGCGATACACACCGATTCCACTGCGGGAAATCGAAGTATGCTGCGCCTTCAAGCTATCACTCACGATATTGGCATAAGTCAGCCAATGGTTCTCCGTCTCATCCTCAAAAGGATCGCTCATCTCGATGCTCTCTACACCATATCCGCAAGTGATGGAATTACCGATGAACTCTATCTTTCGCTCTGGCAAAGCAGGAGCCTCAACGAGCTTACTACCCTTATCCAGCACGAATCCCCGAAACTCAGGAGTGCGATTCAATCCCTCTATCACATACATCACTTTCACATGATGCACCCCCTTAGACAAGGCAGCAGCCAGTGTAACCACAGAATCACGCTCTGCATTGAATCCTACCTTAAAAGGTTCACTGCCATCAACTTGTGCCATAAAATATCCCGTCATCGGACGGCACATCATCTTTAGGGAAGACCCTTGGAAAGAGGCTTCTATGGTTGTACCTGGATAATTAAAGCTAGCCACATCCGGACTCTTGCCGAAGCTCACACGTCCCATGTATTGAATCATAGGATGAGATGCCTTCACCACCTCTCCCTCAATAGGAAGAGTAGTAGAATTCTTTCCATTACCAGCAAAGGCAGCAGCGCTCAGCATGGCTGCCATCAATAACAAATTCATTTTTTTCATCATGATTAACATTTAGTTTGCCTGCAAAAGTACCATTATTTCTCGTAAAAAACGAATAAAACCGCTTTTTTCTGCTTATTTCTTCTTTTTATTCAAATATTTATTGTATCTTTGCACTCACAAATGCGCTTGTGGCGAAATTGGTAGACGCGCTAGACTTAGGATCTAGTGGTTTAGACCGTGTAGGTTCGAGTCCTATCAGGCGCACCGATAAAAATTCTAACTGCTTGATAATAAGCGGTTAGGATTTTTTCTTTTCTATTTTTGACAACATTTTGGCAACATATTTCAATGCTAATCTATAGTGACCGCCAAAAGCAAGGTATCATTTTACATACTTTCACACTATTTCTTGAGCAAAATACGTAACAAGACTATGCGTGAGTTGCCAGGTGGAACCCTGTTCCCAGACACCATGAAACAGTATGATGAATACACCATACGAGAGGCCTTACATAACGCCATCGCACATCAGGATTACACCTTACAGCAGCGAATTGTTTTTGTAGAAGGTCCTAGTACCTTATATTATGGCAATGGTGGCAGTTTCATTCCAGGAACAATAGAAAATGCCCTGGAGCATAAAGGACCTCAATTTCATTATCGTAACGATTGTTTATGTCGTGGCATGGTTAACTTTAATATGATTGATACAGTAGGACGTGGTATCAAAAAGATTTATACAGAACAACGTAATTGTTTCTTCCCTATGCCAGATTATGAAATAGACAATGAGCATCGTACTGTTGGGGTAACCATCTATGGCAAAATGATCGATGAGAAATATACCAATCTCTTAAAAGCAAATAACTCTTTGTCACTGAAAGAGTGCCTTTGGTTAGACGCAGTACAGAAGCATCATCCTATCACCAAGGAAGCTGCTAAACATCTTCATGAAAAGGGTTTGATAGAAGGTCGTGCACCACACTATACTATATCGCTAAAAGTTGCCAAAATGACTAAGCAGATAGGACACTATACAAAAGAAAATGGTCTTGCAGAAAATAGTATCCAAAAGTTATTGTTGCAATTGGCTCATAATGCAGGAAGTATGGGATTCAAACGTCAAGACGTTTATGAGGGACTACAACATGTTTTTCCATCAAGTTTAACTCAGGACGAGAAACTGAGAAAAATAGGAAATCTTCTTCGAAAAATAGCGAAAGAAGGATTTATTACAAAAACTATTAGTGGAAAACAATGGATTATTACAGAAAAAGGTGAACAAGAATTGAATTATTAATTTGTTACATAATTGCGATTGTCAAGTCATAATATGGGCATATTCGGTCGTTATAAGTCGTTTTAAGTCGTTTTAAGTCGTTTTAAGTCGTTATTTGGCTATTTGAGGTCATTCTCGGCTATTTGAGGTCGTCACTTGGGCATAACTCATGTAACTGGCATGTAACTGGGCGACTCGAAACAGCCCTAAAACAGAGCAAAAACCCTTTAAAACAGTGCTTGACGCATGTAACTGGCATGTAACTGAATAAAAGAAGGCTCGTATGGATAATGCTAGTTTTCAAACAGAGTTTATACATAAAAAAATAGATAAAATGAATTTATTGGAAATCTTAAAGAAAATATTTTCTTGTGCCATGCCACAAGCTGCTTCAGAAGGAGATATGGATTCAGTATCTCCCTCTGATAAAACTAACGATTGAGAATCTGCGGATTTGAAATCTGCAGCAAGCAAGAATGGAATGCAAGATAAAGGAATGGGGATTGCAAATCCCCAGGTGTAAGTAGTCGAACATTTTTTAACAGCGGATTGCAAATCCGCTGGGACGCCTGGCGGAAGACTTGCTGGCTAGGACGCTTACGAATGGTTCGTAGATTGGGAGAAGCTTACACACGAAAGATATTTTTTCGCGAAAAAAGTATCAAAGTCTCATTTCAGACTTACAATAATAGGTTATACAGCTAATACTCAATGCCTTACCAAAAATGACACATTTCTTTTTCTTTTACAAGAAGTATCATTGAAGTATCATAAAAGCAGCATGAAGTGGTAAGCGGCTCCGCGTTTATACCATTGTAGACTTCTCATTTATTCGTACCTTT